>Ga0214481_101012_pt1 | contig 12553 bp, 9 predicted proteins | sample M1_20Mar14CPVII9_4_FD_165057 | JGI IMG/M metagenome (GOLD analysis project Ga0214481, IMG submission 165057) | Marine eukaryotic communities from Monterey Bay, California, United States - M1_20Mar14CPVII9sort6BwellG10 | ecosystem: Environmental > Aquatic > Marine > Unclassified | place: USA...
GCGCAGTGCAAGGGCTGTCAAAACTCCTGTTGCTAAGACTCCTGTGGCCAAGAAAGCTCCTGCTCCGGCGGTAGATTTGCTAGACTTTGGAAACTTTGATTCGCCAGAAGCTGCCTCGGGTGTGCAAGCTTCTGTGGTTCAATCTACAACATCCCCATCGCATGCTGCACCATCAGCACCGCCACCACAGCAACCAGCAGCAGCAGCTAAAAGTGAACCCGAGTTGGAAGATTTATTTGCCAACATGACAACAACACCCCAACAAGCACAGCCACAACAACCAGCTGAGAAGAAGAAAATGTCAAACAATGATATAATGTCAATGTTCAATACTCCATCGGCTCATCATAATCCTATGCAACAAAATATGTTTGCCATGAACGGGGGTGTGGGTATGCAAAACGGTATGGGAGGAGGTATGTCAAACGGTAATGGTATGGGCATGATGAACAATGGTATGACTCCCCAACAGCAGCAACAGATGGGCATGATGAACAATATGAATCCTCAACAGCAACAAATGGGTATGATGAATAGTATGACTCCCCAACAACAGCAGCAAATGATGCAAATGCAGCAAAATAATATGATGATGCAACAGCAAGGAATGGGGATGAATAACATGATGACACAACAAGGGATGGGGAATATGAACAATATGGGAATGATGGGAGGAGGACAGGTGAACAACATGGGTATGATGCAGCAACCACAAATGAATAATAATATTATGATGCAAGGAGGCAGCCAAGGGATGATGAATCAATTAAGTCAACAATCTCCCATGCAACAGAGACAACAACAGCAACAAAAACAGCAGCAGCATCCTCAGTTTTCTGATTTTGGCAACTTTGGATAAATTTTATTGACGGCTGGCTAGAGAGGGTTTGCTTTAATAAAAGTCATTTGACTTGTACTCCTCTCATACCTCTGTGTGATGGAATAGATTGCTCGCTCACTATTTGAGCGATATATGTAAGTTTGATTATCTACAGCTACCAGGCATTAATAGAATAATAGTAGTGTAGTAGTTAATCTCGATTGGTTTGAGAGACCTTGTGTTTTATGCATTAGGCAATAGAGTTAGGATCATATTTCTTAAATCTTCTCTCTTCCAACCTCTTAAATTAATTATTTCTCCTGCCTGTTCTTCCTCGTTATATGTAGTCCATTCCTTCTTGGACTGCTCAAAGAACATTAATTGAGGCCCTGCACCACCATAGCCCCCACCCATCATAAGTGAATACATGTCAATATTATTGCTAGGACTACTATCGTTTGTCTTTTCAATTTGGAACTTGTCTCCTTTGAATGATAAAACCTCTGACAGATCTCTTTCGAGAAAATCTCTAACTTCTTGGTAATTATCAACAGATTTCTCATCATACTTTAAAATTGCATGCTTGTATTTCCCCTTTAATGTTTCACCTGGCCTTAGTAATGGATTGACTTTATATTCCTGACAACATACTTGGCACTCTTTATTTATATCAATGTGTTCATCATCATTATCAGTTGCTTTATTCTTATCATCTTGTAATCGTTGAAGAGTAGTGGATTCCGCAAGCAATTGACAAGTATCACAAGATAAATTCGAAGAATCAAAGCCCCTCTCTAAACACCATTCATTAGATATGCCACCAGCATTAGCTGTATCAAGAGTTATCAGAAGAGTGCAAACTATTATCAATGTCAATTTCCACATCACACGATAATATTAATATGCTGCACTGGCCACTACTGAAGAAGACACTAATTCTGCGTCAAATAAACGATAAGAAGGCACTAATAATTCTGCGTCAAATAATAAACTATATTAGTAGGCCACCCTTCCCTACCTACCAGTAGCCCAACAGCCAACAATCGAATTGCTGAGTTGAATATCGTAGTCACAAGTAAGTCACAAGCCACAAGTCAAAAATGAAATAGTAACACGTGGAATGTTCTACTCTATCTTTTTCTTTGCAATACGATGTAGTTATACTTGAGGTGGCTTGAATGGACTTGACTAAGTCTATGGTGTACTCACCACTGGCGGTGGAATTAAGAGCTGAAAGAGTGGCGCAGTTTACATAATTTTTCTTGTATCTAGAGCAAGAGTCATGAGGCAGTTATTATAGGTGCACCATCTATATTATTATTTATTAAGAGAGTATGTCGTCGATACATCTACATCGTCATCAGCAAAAAAATCGATCAAGAAAGAAGTATCAACTCAAGATAGCTCTCATAGCAGCTGTTTTGTTGCTTCTATTATCATGGATATACTTTATCACATTCTTTTTCATTTCACGAAATGATAATAACAAAACAAAGGCTATATCTCCTGTATCAATAATAGAAGACCATGCAAATCAACTCCGTGTTAGTAAAAAGAAGAAGAATAAGAAGAAGAAGTCTGTTAATGTCCTTAGGGATATGTTATTCAAGAATGCAGCAGTATCAGATCATCAGAAATATCAGTCTATACACCAATCTCCCAGAGATAGAATAACGGATTTATTGTTGGACAGAGTTGGGTTAACATCCAATAAGCGTGTCTATTACAATAGTAATTCAGAAAAGAAAGATGATACAACAATAAAACAATCTACTAAAACTGCTTTATTATCGTGTGAGCCGTATGTACAAACATCTACAAACGAGTCACTAAATAATAACATTGTAAATAATATAGATGCTTTTGCTGCCGAAGATTATTTAGATACAACAACTCAAATGGGGGACAATGATGATGATTCATTAGACACCTATTTCGCCAGTGATGATAATTTGATAAGAGGGAGTGGTTACAAGCCATGGTCAGATACTAATACAGAGCCAAAATGCAATACACCTTCCTTTTATAGATTGTACAGACCAACCTGCAATGAATTGCACTCAACAGTTAGTGGATACGAATGGCTTACAGAAGAATCAAGCAATGCGTCAAAGCATAGATCTCGCTACCTTGCTGCTGGTACATATCGACAAGTGTTTGTTCTTGAACACTTAGACGATGAAGTTGTGTTCAAGAGTATGAAGAGATTCAAGAGTGGAAGAACATTTGAACAACGTACAGCCTATAACCCTAATGAAACAGATAAAAATTGGGATCTTTATGATGATATGCGCAAAGGTGAGTGTTTAAGTGAGGCAGGTCAAGATTACTCTTCATCTTAACCAGTCTTGAGACTTTTCATGATTTTTTCCCCCAACTCACTGTCTCTTTAACTCCCAAAGATTCAATGGTCATGGAACTTTTAAGTTCGAGTAAGAGGATAGCTGATATATATTCATTCTGCGGTTTGTCGTCCATTATAGAGTACGCATCTGGTCAGATTGAAAAAGAAGTCATGACAACATCAGGTAGAAAGAATATTGATCAACCCATAAAGATGTTAGAAATGGCTATTGAGCTCGCTAAAATACTTGCTACTATACACGGGCACAAAGATGGTGTGATATCTACGGCGGACGTACAAGTTGGTCAATTCTGCAGAGGTAGAGATGGATTTATAAAGATGTTAGATTTCAACAGAGCCGAAAGTTTGCTTTACGACGAATCTTACGGAGAATATTGTCGGTTTGAGAATGGCGTACCACCTGATGGGAGCCTTAGAGCACCAGAGGAGATCATTGATGCACCTTTGACAGAGGCAATAGACGTGTACAGCTTGGGTAACGTGTTTTATTCGATACTTACGAGTCGATATGTCAATGATGATTACAGTGTATCAAAAGCACACCAAAGACTGAGACAAGGTAAAACAGAGCATTTAGACGCGAGTATATATGAGACAAGCCCTGCAGAGTTTGCAATAATGAAAGCGACGCAATGGATGTGGACCTTCGACGCGGTTGAAAGACCTTCTATCTTTGCCGTTCTAAAGTTTCTGGAAAGTCCGCATTAGTATTGTGTTATCATGTGAATCCAGTGTGTTCAATATGAAGTCTCGGTTATTTTGTGCCTTCGTTTGGCCTTCATTTGCCTTTGTTTCATTGCCTTTGCAAACTGCATATACTAACATATATTGCAATCACCTCTCTTACATCATCATAAACCATGAAACGCGCATCTTCCAGGAAGACGAACTAAAGACAAACTATTATACAGGGGAAGATACATATCGGTAGGTAATACATCTCATAATCTTTAAAACTATCTACATGCTAGACAAGATGGATATTTATCTAACTTGTCATCACTTCGCCTAGCATGATACACTCTCACATCCCTAAAATGTCACATTCCTTTTCTAGGCAATGGCGGCAGGAGTAACCTGCAATTCACTTGCATACAAAGCAGCCCAATAACCCTTCTGGAAGATGCGCGTTTATGAAGGTGAAGAGAGGAGATAGTAACTTCTATTAGTACATGTGGGATGCAAAGTAGCCAGATCGCCTAGACTTCATATTAAACACACGAATTCATATGACGAAACAATACTAACGCGGACTTTCCTGAGCGGAGGATATTGCCTGGCCGACATAGTATGTTGTATCGAAGTCGGCACTCGCATCTCCTAGGTGATACCATTCTGGTGAGGAAACATGCTTGTAGTAACAAGAAACAGTATTGCCCGTCTTTTCCATCTTGAGCTCAACGTCCTCGACCATAACCCCGACATTCTTGCTGATAGTTTCACCACCAGCAGTGGCACGGTAATACATGGTCACACCACTTCCTGAATGGACGAGAAGTGATACATGGGGGGCATCAACAGCGTGAGAGGCCCTGAACATAAGGCCCCCCTTGGCATTCATGTTCCTGCGTGCGCCTACATCTCTGTGAACAATCTTGTCGACGTGCATACTTGCAACAATATCACCAGTTTGCTCGGAATCGAAGAAACCAAAAGAATCTTCATTTCCACCAATGTCATCTCCGCCAGACCGTACCATCCACTTCCCTTCTTGCACTTGCTGAACACGGATGTTAGTTCCAGTATCACCAATGTTACGTTGAGTGGAGCCAGTAGTTCCTTGTGTGTATACCTCATTGGTGATATCCAAGTTAGAAATATCTAAAGCTCCTAACTTATTGTTATCATGGGAGGTTACGGCAATACCCACCTTGAATTCCTCACCAAGATCAACCTATATATGTGTTGAGATTAGGGAGAGAGGGTGTGTTAGTCATTAAGGAACTACCCATACTAACTTTAACACCAACAACAAAAAATCTTACATCTACACTATTAAACTGCAAGTAATCATAATCATCCTTGTTCTTGACGTAACTAGTAATTGTATTTCCAGATTTCACCATACGGAGCCACACGTTTTCATAAGCGAAATGATCATGATAACTAATTGAATTCCAATTTAATCCGAGACGAGACTGTTGAGAAACGCCCCAACCTGTGGTTATATCATGTTGTATTAGATTGTACATATCATATTATTATCACATGTCACACGGAGAAATTTTCATCTTACCAGTAACTTGTAGATGTGAATGAGGAGATCGCTGGCCAACATCAGATCGGAACATGGGCCCTGCTTTACGCCAACCGTTCTCAGAGCCGGTGAAACTATTTACAAAGCATGTAATTGTTACGTCTCCAGTTTGGTTGAAGTACATGTAGTGGAAGTGGTCATAGGAACTCTATTTAAAAAAAAAAAATATATATATATATATTGAGAGGTGTGCATATAATATTGCAATACGCCCACTAAAAGGTTGTAGACTTACCCAAATATCGCTACCGGAACCTGACACTACCCAATCACCCTCATTAGCACCTATATCGTAATAATAAATTATGCGTGAGGTCATAAGTCATATTTGTATTTTGTGCACATCTTATATAATTAAACACATGAATTTACTCACCTGCAACAGAGGATCCCTCGAATCCTACTGTACCAATATCCACTGATCCATCAGGTACCAATTCTTGGGCTGTTGTAGCACCTACGAGTAAGGCGGCAGCTGAAAGGATTTGCATGATGTTTATTCTTTGATTCTTATATCAGCCTGTTAATTGCAATTCTTTTTCACACTCCAATTAATATTCACAGCCAATACCACAACAAATTGAATACAATATATCCAATTTCTGAAGTACGGATCGTCTTTCCACTTAGATTGCAATATCCTACCTATATTATTACGACCTTATTTTAGCTAGTTAGTGACTCAAAAACTGCTAACTGTCGTAGGGGCTTGCTAATCTCACTCAAAGGTCATATTTGTCCGAGAGATAAGATTGAGTGGAATAATTGCTTTATTCAACTGGAAGGCCGAAGTGTCCAAGAGATCATATTATGTTATAATATTTAGTTAATTCATCTTTAGTTTAAGATAGGAAAAGGCACGAACTCAACTAAGGTACAGTTACTCCCCAGTTTTGCTGGCATTATTGTTGTTGTCCTGGTCGTTGTTGTTGTTCACATTGTTATTAAAGCATGCATCCATATCTGCAACAGCCGCTGATAGATTGGATAGATTAGCCTGTATTGACATAGTATTATTCGAGCCATTGTTTAAACCACCAGACAATGGGTTTGGTAGTGACAAAGATATAGAAGAGGGTTGAGCTTGTGAAGATACTTGAGAAGTCTGGTGTGACTGACTTGTTGACAGAGATGCAGGAGGCAAAGTAGTTGCTTCTTGTACAGACTGGGTAGTAGACCCAACAATGGCTTGGAATGCAGATGATTGAGCAACAGTAGCAGCAACCAAAGTAGCAGCCGATGCTATGGGTTGACTGCTAATATTGGGCTGACAATAGCCTGCTACTCCTTGTGGAACGGGTACACTAGCTCCCGATGCTACAGGTTGACAAAAAGGAGATAACCCCCTTGGTCCGGACGACGCACTTGCTCCTGCTGCCATAAGAGGTTGCTGAGCGAAGTTGTACGAACTTGCTGAACTTGAAGAGCCTTGTGAATCTAACCTAGCAATGGGCAGGCTTGTCGTTACACTGGCAAGCTTTGGATCAGTGCCAATTTGAGGTGGCCCCTGAGAAGCCATTTGGGGTGGAGCTTTGAGACTACCACCACTCGAAGAAGTAAAGTCTTCATTATCCGACTCTCCAGCTTTACCTAAGACTTCCACAGCTTCCTTGTCATTCCTCAAATTGAATGGCGGCCACAATTCCGAAGGGTCAGGTGCATGGGAAGATATGTCAAGATGATACTTTTGCTCCATTGGATTCACAAAATTGTTGTCGTCATCTGAGACTGTATTGGTTTCTGTTGCAACGTTAGCGGCTGCCGTATCTTGAACATAAATTCCCTTTGTACAAGGTGGACAAATCCACTTCGAGAGAGCATCTCCAGTGGCCTTGTCAATCTTCATACACGATCCATGAAACCACCTGTCACAATTATCACATCCAAGCATGAAACTACCATCACTTGGACCTCCACAGATGCAGTGCCTTGTGCCATGATCTTCAATTGTGTTCCAGAGCCTTGCTTCCTCGGGCATGATTAATGGAATTTGCTTGGCACCCGAGAGAAGTTCCTTCAAGATGCTCAAGTCGTAAGGCGTCCTATCATTCGATACAGGAGCAAGTGCCCTATTTGCCTTCGCTTGCCAAATTTGAGCACGAGATGACATTGATTTAATCATTCGGACGCACTTGGCTTCACCAAGTTTTACTGAACCATTATCTATGTGTGAGAGTATCAAACGAATTTCTTCAGCACGAGGCTTTCGCATCAACACTTCAAGTGAATGTAGCGTCCAAGCAAAAATCTTGAATGAGTTGAGAATCACATCGATGTCTGGCAATTTGTCAATACCAAGCGACTCCGCATATAACTTTGCCTTATTCATCGGGGCCGATAGTGATCCATCAGCACCTGGCCTGCTTAATTCGGCTTTCGCCAGTGTTCTGGGTGCAAATATATCTTGCTTGACAATGGCACACCACTTCTTAATACTGAGAGCCAATACATCTTCTCTTGCTTCCAAATTCTTACGTTCTATTAACTCAGTCTTGTATCCTTCCATACGCTTCTCACAATTTGCAATTGTTGTGTTTGCCTTTGCAATCTTCTCTTGAAGAGCTGTAAGGGACAGAGAGAGACAGAAAAAAGAAGAGAAGTCAGTGATCATAAAACACTTTATAATCAATAATCATACATGACAAAAAAGAACTGACCCTTTTCACTTTTGGCAAGCTTGGCACTTTGTTCACTAACAACAGGTACTGCAACACTGGGATTCTGAGTACCTGCTGGGATGAGACCACCATTCGTCGGTGGTGGGACAGCCACGGCAGCTCCTCCTCCGTTAACTTGAAGCTTTTCAGCAGATATTGCCTGCAAGATGGCATTAAGCTCTTGTTCGATTGAGTTCTTGTTCGTTCTCGCTTTCACGATATCTTGTTCTGCTTTCCGAACCTTGCGCCCATACCGCTGAGAGTCAGCTGCACGAGCCTTTGAGAGATTCTTTGCACTCGTCCATTTACGTAATATCGCTGCAACAGTCGTGGCGCTGTCCTTGTATACTCTTAAAGTGCTACAACGGACGCAAACATATTTATCCAACTTGTCTCCCTGCTCTTGAGATATACCAACACAAGGCCCATGGTACCACTCTTCACAGCCATCACACCCAATCATAAAACCCTCGTACGGTTGTCGACAGACGCAGTACCCACACATGACTTGTTGAAGACCAGAAAGTGAGTCCTCGGATGTAACTAGGAAGGTTTTATGTTCATTGATCAACTCGTTAACAACGGAGGTGGCAACTTCTGCTTGGCCATCTTTTGCACCACATTTCTTAACCTTTGTGAGCCAAGCCTTTGTTGCCTTCAAAGCAGCACGAACTGTTTTGTATTCAGGACAGCTAACGTTAAGCTTATCTCCTTTGTCGGCGAGCACCTTGGCCTCGTTAAGGGGGATCTTCTTGCCCTTCTTTAATATATCAGCTACATATGCAATCCATTCGGTGGCATCTTTTGCTCTCTTTTGTACACGAAGAACAATCTCAGCTATCAGGGGGAAGAGAATATATGATTTTGTGAGCTTGAACAGTTTTGAGAGAAACAATATACAAGATTCTATACTCACATTGTGGGAAACTGGCACTCTGCAACTCCAACTCTTTCAATGTCTCGATTGGAACCTTCTTATCAGTTGAAGATATGGCCCCATCAGCCTTCTCACACCATTCAACAAACTTATCACGTCGACTTTGAAGATCTAGAAGCCGTGCGTTGTCATCATTCACAGCGGCGGCCCAACTTTGCCTTAAATCATCAAGTAATTCCATGTCTTCTAAGCGCACTCCAGTCATCTTCTTGAATTTGACTAGTTTCTGACCGCTCTTGATCAACTTGTCAAGTTTGGAGAAGCTCTTTCTATCATAGATATCAGAAAGGTTGTTCATCAACTTGAATGCTTTTGTAAACCAATTAACGACCTCATTCAATTCATCTGCAGTATTACCTTCGGGGGTAAGGATATTCATTGTCTTAACGCTATTGACGAAGTTTGTGACTAATGCAAAGAGATGATCGCCTCCATTTCCATTGTATACGGGGATTTGGAACTCAGATCCCAAGGTCGTTGATGTGGCAGTGTCACCAGTAGTTCCATGTGCTCCACGTCTTGAGTTGATGTGTCTTGTGGTCATTGACCCTGCAGATGAAACAGAATCGTTTGCACTGGGTGGTGCTGCACTAGGAGTTCTGGCCTTGATTTTGAGCCTGGCAGGCTCTCCTGAAGGGACTTTTGATGCACCAACACGTGAACCGCCTCTCCACCCTAAACATTTCGAACACCGTGACTTTGTTGATAGATTTCGTGTACTGCATTTGCTACATTCCCAAGGTTCGTGTGCTGTTGGTGGTGCTGCTGGCGAGTGAGATTTCTCCTTTACATCGCTGACCTGTTTCTCATCTTCAGCTTCTTCCATTATTGTATCGACCGCAAGATGAACAGCTGGTGGCGGCACACTTTCGATAGGATTGGGTATCGTTGACGACTCTAAAGCAGAAGGGACTGTTGACGCTACAGCAGCATTTGTTAATGTGGCTGCACCATTTCCACCACAGCTGGCACTTCGTTCCTTACGAAAGTTATCGAATCCAGCTATAATTTCTCTCAGATTCTGCTGCGCTTGTGTTCTCCACGACATTGTCGTGTTCTGCACTAACTTAAGACGTTCAACTTCATCCGCCACATCCACAAGAAGAGTTGTCGATTGATTAATTAGAAAAGATAATTCATTCATGGAATGTTCCCCCTTCTTCTTGGCCTCTGCTTCCTTAGGTGCAATCTCGTCTACTTTATCAAACCAGGTCTGTGCCGTTTCTTGAATTTTCCTCATCTTGACAACCACCTCGAGATCAAAGAAAAGGTCAGAGTCAGCCTCACCCACAGCCTCTGATAGTTCATCAAGTTTCAATGGTGCTGTTGAATCATCGTCATCCTCTTCATCAACTTGCATTGACGACTCATCAGCTGCGCCAGTGGTGGTGGGAGTATAAGTACATTCTATTCCACAACGCTTGATGAGTGGAAGGTATTTTGCCATCCATTCATCACATTGTGTGAATGCCTTGTTAATTTTGGTTGCCGGATTGCCTAGGTTCAACGGAATGCGATTGACCTCAATCGCAATAGTGGAAACTTTAGACATGGGTAAGCATAGTTTACCCTTCCTGCGATTATCATGGGAGATGATATCATCGTACTGTACATTATTGTCAAGAAAGAAGAAGGCGTGTTAGAAACGAACAACACAAAGATAGTGGAAGATAAATACGTCAATTAAACTGTGGAGACTAACCTTGTCAAACCACTCCTCCGCCATTTCAAGCATTTGTCTAAGCTCAGACTCTCCATCTAATATCCACTCTGACTTTTCCTTCTCGTCAAACCACAGCCGTTCACGAATGGAAGCCGCCCTGTCAAGATATTCCTCTACATCATCAACCTTGCCCCGTTTCTGAGGTGCACTAATCTCACCCTCAGTGTCGAGGTTTTCAGGTATCCATGGCTTGGCCTTAGCAGACCAGTGCCGAGCATCGATTTCGATCTGCAGAAGCTGAGAGCATTGCATAGTAACTGGGATACGAGATCCTTCCGAAAGAAGAGAGAGAAGGTGGGCACTCTTATTGCTGTCTTCCAACGCATGACGAAAACGCTTGAGCCAAACGAGGAAGTCATCACTCTTGGGAACAATCTCATCGATGCGAGCCATCCATTCTTTCGCAAGTGTAAGTCTCTTCTGCAACTTTTCTAATACGTCTGATACATTCAATGGCAATCCCTCACCCTTAGTCACTAGAGATTCGAGCTCCTCAAAGGTTATAGTTGTCCGAGCTGCTACTGACGCACGATCCATCCACTCCTCTGCCTTTTTGTGTACACCCGTGAGAGTGAATAATTCAGGAAAGGCAAGATCAACTTTGTTGGCTTCTTTGATCAACGAAGTTATGAACTTCATATTCTGTGGGTTCTCTTGATTACGTGCTTCATTCCATACAGATATCTTCTTCCTCAGGATATGAGCCTTTTCAACACGATTCTGAAGTCTAACGAGACTACGAGGACGGAGTGTCAAGTTTCGCCCCTTGGAAACAAGCCTTTCAACCTTTTCTAGCGTCAATTTCTTCTCTGTCATGACATTGTTGTCATCGTCATTATCATTATCTTCGCCATCAGATGCGTCTGAATCAGCCGTGCCATGATCGACATTACTTTCTAGCTTTTCCTCCCAAAGCGTTGCTTCCTGAACTTGTCTCTTGATTGTAATCAACTCAGACAAACCAACTGGACAAAGGTGCTCAATCTCATCAATAGACTGCTTCAATGTATCCAATTCGATGCCTTCTCCATCATCCTTGAGGCTCTTTAAGAGGCGCGCTACATAATCTCGTCCACTGTCAATTGCGTCAATAATCGAATTCATATCCTCTGACATTTGTCGCGCCGAGAGATCTCGTCGACCAAACGTCTCCTCTGGAGTTGGGAGAGCATGTGCCTTCCCCACAAGCTCCAACAGATCATTCAATGGAGGTTTGGTATTATTATTGTCTGTAACTTCATCATCTTCCTCATCTTCTTCCATTTTTGCGAGTGTATGCTTTGCATATGCGAGAATAGACTTCCATATCTTCTTTGCCTTGTCAATCTCTTCCTCCGACCAAGCGATACTATAACTCCGAGGACGGCTAGGACTATGTAATTCTGCTATTGTTGATGATGATGAGTCATTGCTATCATCACCAAACCGTCGTAAACGCCAAGGCATACTAGAATCCAATAAACTATCCGTCTCAATTGGAGAGGGATCAAAGTAATGATAGTTGGGATCACGACTAGAACGATAATCACCAAGCATTGACGGCCTGGCCTGATGAACACGCCACCGCCATGATTCAGAGGTAAAAGTAGTAGCATCTGGGTATTCAGCATCAGCTTCCTTACGTTTCTTCTTTAGCTGCCTTCTCCTTTGAACACCATTTCCTCTGTCTGAATCAACCATAATGGAAAGTTTAGCCTTCTCCGAATCACCGTGATAATTTGCCTGCAAGTATGACAGCGCCTGTTCATCATCCTCTAGACCACAAAGAGGAAGTAACTCCTTTTCTTCTCCCTT
>Ga0214481_101015_pt1 | contig 12526 bp, 7 predicted proteins | sample M1_20Mar14CPVII9_4_FD_165057 | JGI IMG/M metagenome (GOLD analysis project Ga0214481, IMG submission 165057) | Marine eukaryotic communities from Monterey Bay, California, United States - M1_20Mar14CPVII9sort6BwellG10 | ecosystem: Environmental > Aquatic > Marine > Unclassified | place: USA...
AACGAGTGATCAGCCAACTACTCAAGAGCCAACGAGTGATCAGCCAACTACTCAAGAGCCAACGAGTGATCAGCCAACTACTCAAGAGCCAACGAGTGATCAGCCAACTACTCAAGAGCCAACGAGTGATCAGCCAACTACTCAAGAGCCAACGAGTAATCAGCCAACGAGTGCTCAGCCAACCAGTGCTCAGCCAACGAGTGATCAGCCAACTACTCAAGAGCCAAGCATCAGTCAAGAGCCTTCTGAAGTACCCTCGGCTGTCCCTAGTGAAAGTGGCAAGCCCTCATTGGTACCATCATTTGTGCCCTCTCAGTCTTCTGCTCCCAGCGATGAGCCATCTGGTTTGCCGTCACAGTCGTTGGAACCTAGTGTTGAATCGTCTGCTACTCCGTCAACCAGCGTCATGCCAAGCTCAAGTCCAATAGTGAGTGATACCAAGTCGGCCAAGAAGAGACCTTGGAAGGCCAAGGCGAAGGGGGGCAAGAAAACCAACCCGTGGTGAAGAAGTGTTATCCTGCTGTTTTGTTAATCCTGAATTGAAAAGAAGTTGTTTGTTATTGAATCGTTGAAGATATTATTGGTATGTATGAAGACGTTTAGTGTATAAAGTGCGTCGTATACATACGCATACCTATCAAACATGTAATAGAATAAAGATAGTTTTTGATGGGAAGTATACTTATTATTCATTTAATCTTTCTTTGGAACTGGTTGTAACAATCCAATAGCAACACGTTCACCTCTCGTAACTGTCTTCATACCATGATCATATTCACCTTCTTTACTAGCTTGGAATAGTATCAAATCACCCGCATCTAACTTTAGACTGCATGTTCGAATCACTGACGGACATTGCTTCTTGCCATTCGTATCATCATCATCACATCGCTTAGCAACATAGAATTCACCTCCGTCATAATCTTCAATGTTTGATAACATTAATAATCCTTGATATGGAAAGTAATCATCATCCTTGATACTATCCCGATGTGCCCAATTCTCACCACCCTCTGAGTAGTTCAGTAGTATATACTTTCGTTTATCAGATGTATTTGTTATTGTTTCTTCCTTTTTAAGAGAGCTTACGATAACATTTTGCAGTCGGTTTAGATATGTATTGCCTTGTATATCATTATAACGTCCTTCTTTCCCATTACCTGATGTATATAGTAGCTTATGAACCTTTGGATGTTCTTTAATCTGTGTTGCATCGGGATGACTACTGCCAGTAGTTTCACCTGTTAGTAGTTTTTGTATGGTTGATTCGTCAACTGCATTGGGTATAACTGCCATACCAGTTTTGTCTATTGATGTTTTGATACTATCCATTAATTGATTTGAAAAGATGCATTTATTATTAGTACATCCGATCTTGATAATACCATCTTCCAACTCTATACTGCTATTATAAAATTTAGATGATATCCATTCTACATCTTCAACTTTAATCTTTGTAATCTTTGGTAGTGTTTGTTTTGGCATACTTTTCCAATCATCACGTTCATATATCTTGACAGCCTCATCGAATAATGCACCAACTGCCTTTCTATATGGAGTTTCATTTGTTGCAACCCATCCCATACCGATTATATTTAACGCCTCACGAATTGCAACTTGCTTACGTTTGTTCTTTGTATTGAATAATTGTGGATCGATATGTGCTAATGCATCCCATACATATTGATCTAGGTTGTGTAATAGACCTTCTGGGAAGTATATAGGTTTACCTTTCTTATCGAATAATTCAGGTTTATTCTTTGGCCATAATAATGATTGTTGCAATGATGTTTGTGGTTGTGATGATGAGTCTTTACTGACCGATGTTGTTGTAGTTGAGGACAATAAAGAAGTCTTTTGCCTCTTGTTTCTTTTAGTTGTATCAGTACTCATCATTGATCGGCTGTTTAGATACACCGCCTCTGTTTACTTAGTGTAGTTTAGAGTTATTGGTGGTGGTCAATAGAAGCGATGGAGTAGGAGTTTAGGTTGTTCTTTGCAAAATATACCAAAGATATATTCATATTGAGATTGAAATTAGTGTATATATTTGCTGACGACTCCTAACGACACTGACAACAGCTAATTTCCGCCGTCAATATCTAACAGAGGAGGCGATGCGGCTGATAATATGAGTCTACGGGTCTGTGATAGCAAAGTATTAAGGGAGAGGGAGATAAGAGAGAATGAGCAGGAATGAATGTGTATTTTAGCGATACAACGTCGAGTTTCTAGCTTGTGGCGGGCGTGTTAGTAACCATTTGGTTGTGGGTTGTGATTTGATGTAAAGATCCGGTATATACTTATTAGACCCTTCCTTCATATCCCCATTTGGTAAGTGGAGATATTTTGTATTATCATTGATTCGATTCTTATGCCGCCTAAAATCTAATTATAATAATTTTAGATTTTAATGTTATCTCACAAGGTGCACCTTCTTTGTGTTTACTAAAACCTCTACTGTGTATATACCCTTTTATCTACTATACAGATATAAAATAGTACCACATAACAATATGTCATCGTCAAAAGATAATAAGAGAGTAACAAGAAGTACCGCCGCCGCCACTAACAACAAATCAAAAGATAAACAACCAGCTGTATTCTCTTTTGATTCATCCAAGCAACCATCTCCTGCGTTCTCTTTTGATTCATCTAATTTAAACATTAGCAATCCAACAACAACATCGACAGACCCTACAAATAGTAAAGGATCAGCTACCTCATTTACATTCGGTGCTGCATCCCCTATTACTAATAATAATGACGGCACTTCATCCCCTATAATTAATAATACAAACAACAACAAGAAGACATCAAATAGAAGAAAGGCAGCCACCACGAAAAAGAATGTAACATCAAAAACAACCGCACCCAAAGGCCCGGTAAACGATCTACCACAATCACCGCAAGATATAACAGCACAATCATTAATAATCGAAAAGAATGCCGAATTAGAATGTCAAAGATTATTACCAAAGAAGAAGATTACACGTGCCAAATTCGATGAAGCCGAAATTGCCAAGAAGGAAGGTAATCGATTATTCACACAAGAACAGGCATACACCAAAGCAATTGAACAATATAACATCTCCATTAAATGTAATCCAACCGAGGCAAGTTATCGTGGTAATAGATCAGTATGCTATACAAATTTAAATGATCATTTAAATGCATTATATGATGCCTATATCGCAACACGGGTGGCACCACATTGGTCCAAAGGATTTTATAGATTAGCAACGACACGATTGGCATGTAATAGATATCAAGATGCCATGGAGGCAGCGTGGACTGGATTACAAATTGAACCAAGTAGTCCAGGATTGGTACGTGTGTTTAGGAATAGCGTTATTAAGGAAAAGATGGATTATGAAAATAAGGAACGTATGGCAAAGGCAATGGCGGCGATGAAAAAGGCTGAGAAGAAGGCTGCCGCTGAGGATAAGAAGAAGGAGACGACGAAGGGTATTTATGAATTGTTAGCTGCTGCCAATACTGGAGGATTTAGTATGGGTATATAATGAATAGTTGGAGGAGTAATTATTGGGCGGGATGATAGATTAAAATCATTTGTATAGCTATATGTTGTTATCAAGATTGAATCCAATTCAATCTATAATACTAACCCATCCTTGCCCTAGCCTTGCCGTAAATCAATAGCATGCCGATATTGGTTATCTTTTGTTACCGTATACCAATCCTTCAAGTCAATAACATTCCGTGCCAAGTAACACATGCTATTGAACATGTCAAACACAGCCATCTCGGCCTTCTTCTCTCGTGCCACTTCCTCACATTCTTGGAATGCACCACATTCTATACGAACATGATCAAAGTATTCTCCTTCCTTATTGAATGATCCCATACTGAAGAGACGTACCCATCCTTTACCCTTTAATTCCTTTGTTAGTGCTGACTTTTGTGTTAATCCGGGTGGACAGCAGATTGGTTGTGTCTCATTCTCTAATAGGAAGGCTCCGTTCCGTACCTTGTTGGTTCCACACATTGTTGTAAGATCGTGTGCTTTGGAAAAGTCTTGGATCGTAAAGTTTTTATTTAATATCTTTGGTGTTGTGCCACATTTGCAGAGACCGGCATCGATGAAGTGTTTAAATGACGATGATGTTGATCCGTTACATGCCTTGTCACATATCAAAATAGCATCTACTGGTGTGAGATATGTTTGATCTGTAGGCTTGTTTATGACTGTAATCACCTCTTTCATCTCAGGCGGAGAGTCTTCAGACTTAAACCAATATCCCTTTTGCTTCCACGGTGAGCAGTAGTCTATACATTGCCCCTCTTCACTGCATTGTACTCGCCATGTACTGGGAAGTCCTGTCCTACCCACATTGCACATTCCACATATGACAGTCTTGCCACACCCATCTGACCATTCGCCACACTGTTTACCCAATTCTACACAACTCTTTGGTTTGCATATGTTCCCATCACTATCTAATTTGATACCATGACGTTCAGCTATACCTTCTTTATCATTCCTCAACTCATCCCATGTCATGTATCGATGACATTTGTTCGTACCTACCATTTGATTGAATTTGTACTTGACTGCTTCATACACAGCTCGATCTGCATAATCTTCAAAGCCATTTAAATGCTTCGTTGTAAATATCTTTTGTTTTGTCGATTTGTGCACATTGCTGAATTCACCTTGCAGTGGTGTATCCCAATAAAGTGTATCACTGCTATCATCGTCATCATTCTTCATTTTCTTACCACCAAATAATCTATGGAATTGACATATACTTTCATTCCATTCCTCCATCAAACCCACAAAGTCTAAATGATTCAATACAACATCTAATGCCATTTGTAAGTTCTCAATACCATTCTCTTGAAGTATCCCATCGGCACAAGTCTCACCACTTAACATCCGTGTCATGCATCCTGCTATACCTGGATATCGTGCAAAGCATTCTAATGGATTATGATATGTCTTGTTGGAATTGTCAATTGTACAGGAATGTTTTGTTGTTGGATTACGTTGGTATGAAGCGTCGACTAATCCTTTATATAGCTCGGGTGTAAAGCCATTTGAGTGTCTTCCATCATAATAGGCTGATAAGATTCGATCTTCCGGCTGACGAAAGAAACTTGCAATAGTTATATTATTTGATAGTTCAGATCCCCATTTACGTATCATTTTGGAATGTTTCACACGTTGATAGTGTGGTGTATTTATGTATGATTCATCATTCTTTAAATCATGTGCTAATGCAGCATGCTGTGTACCACCAACTAATCCCAATGGTATATCCACACTCAACATCTTCTTAGTATTATTGGGTATCATGTTCAATGCACCATACATCTCCCAGGGATAGCGTTTCATTAATACAAAATCATACATTGAATACGACGTGTTATCAAACATACTACAGGAATGTGAATTAACATTCAAATCAATATATCGATTGGTTGTTGAGGATGTGTAGCTCCATAATGTTGATATGAAGGATGTGCCAGTTTTGGGAATGTGTAGCCATCGTAATCTTTTTGGTTTGGATGGTAGCTTAGTTTGTTGTGTATTGAGACAAGTGCATATATGCATACCATTTGCTTTTTGAGTATGTCGTTCGTCACTAACAACTGATTGCTGCCTACTTTGTTGCTGCTGAGCTGCTCGTTGCAGTAATTCTCGTGTTGTAAGCTTTTCTCTAATTAATGTACTGTTTTTAGCTGTAGATATCGGCCAACGTTGCAACTCTTTCTGTTGTCTATCCAATAAACTACTAAACTTCTTTCGAGATGGTGCATTAAAGGATTGCAAACTATTGTCAGACGCCGCCATTCTGCCACCATCTTTGACAAGTTTGGAATGCGTATATATCACGGAAAACATACCAAATAGTATAATGGCTGATAATATTAGTATCAAACGTATTGATGAGCTTGATAACTGTCGTTTGTTGTTACTTTCACTAACAACCGTCATCTTATTGTTAGCACTCATTTTGGTGCCTTTGAGCTTGGACGGAGACGTCATACTATCACTATTTTACACATTAATTATATAGCTGTGCAATATCCTCATTATATTGACATATTAATACCTCTCTTGAATTCATAATCTATCTCCGAGAGTTAACAACAACAACAACACTAACAGAACCAAAATGAAACTTATTCAGTACGATACAGGAACTTTCATCTAAAGCGGAACTTCCAAATAATATCTATTGACTAAGAGCAAGGAAGTAAGATGCCGTGGTACGAGCCTGCCGCGAGGGCTCCTACCTCCCAACAAAGACATAACAATACTAATACTGACAATGATGATCATACAAATGTACAAAATTATCTAGACGAGCAGTGGAAGAACTTTCCTCGTAATTCAACTACTAACAACAATACTAATAATTATGAAAATAATTATGATGGATTACAATTTGAGGTTGAGAATCAATTACAAAGTAGCGGCGTATTGCCATCGTCTTTATCAATGAATAATAACAATAATTCTGCGTTACAATTTAGTGGTATGAATCGTCGAGGTGAAGTAGAGCAATCTTCTGCTAATAATCTCGGCCAACAAAATAATGAGATGAACCATAATAATAATAATAGCAATATGCCAGTTAGTAAAACGGCTGCCTTCTTCCATCCACGACCTGTAATGGCATTAATGCCTTATAAACAATTCTTTAGTCCAATTGCATGTCCTGCTGCTGACGATAATGATTGTAGTGGAGTGCTGGCCGATGAGCGTAAACAGTCTACTAATGAAAATGTTAATTTGGGTGCACCATTATTACACAATAGCCAAGCTCAACAAGAATATGATTTCCAACAGCAGCAGCAGCAGCAGAATTTAACACCAGCAGATGACAATTTAGCAAACATCAACCAAACCACCCAAGAAGATCAACAAGGCGGTACAAATAGCAGAAGTCCACAACCTCCATCGTCCAATCTCAAACCAAAAGACTTATTCTCATCCTTCATTGCCAAACCAATATCCAATCATAACAGTACTGCAAATGCATTTAAAGTACCACCAAAGCAAAGTAAGTTGGTCAAAGATTCCAATACGGGACAAATGAAATCAGCACTATCAACTAACGGTAATGATAAGAATAAGAGTAAGAAAAGTTCTTGGGATGATTATGGTGGTAGACCAAACGTAGATAATGATAACAAGAAGGAGAATGCACCAAACAAGGATGCAGCCAAAAAGAAGAAGAAGAAAAAGAAGAAATCAAAACAACAGTCTGACGGTACTGATATTACTGATTATTTAAATGGCAATAAGAAACGAGTTAGTAATGAAAAGAATGGCAAGTCAAAAAAGAAGAAGAAGAAGAAGCAAAGGAAATCTAATACTACTAGTACGGGTACTGAATTGGACATACCAGCATACAACACTGATGATATACTATACTACTTACCAACAATAACAATCCCACACAAAGTATACCAAAACCAACCCAAGAAGACTTTGCCGGTATAGAAGAAATGGAATTACAAAATGTTGCGCAATGTATGGAGGGGATGCGTCTATTTTTAGAAAAGTTTGGTAATCAACAGTTTGTTGCATTCTCATTACTCTTTTTAGATGAATATACTGGTAATTATACTACAACATCATCAGCTCCTAATAATAATGGTAAGCAAAAGAAGAGTAAGAAGAAGGGCGGTGGTACACGAAGTAACAAATTTACATTACCAAACTCTAACAACAATAGTCGTGGATATGAGGTAACAACACCATTTGTACCATCAAGTAAAAAGTATTGCACACCAAAGGGACAATCATGCACGGCATGGAACTGTACATGTGATGATCAGATACGTTCACTAAGGGCTTCGGCATTGTTGTTGGGTGCAATGTTTGTATTCAAGAATAAGGTTGGTATTGAGGGTGTGGCCAATATCGAAAATCAGGTTGATGAATGGGAATGCTTCCTACTACCACTTGGTCCAACGAATGATGAACATGGTGAACCACCAAATGAAATTGAATATCAACGAATGTCCAATTGGCCAATCATTCCCTTTCAAGTTGGTGTTAGTTTATGTGATCGATGGGCAGCATTTGAGGCTATACTGCTCAATCAACGTACCAAGTTGGTGACATATAATGCCACGGTATCATTACTACCCTATTATCAACACTTGGCTAGTGATGTTATTAGTAGTAATTCAACAAGTAGTGTATCTGTCTTTGCTGCTTGTATAGCAGGAGGTGACAACAACAATTCAGATGGCATGGCGACACCTACTAATAGTAGTGACAATATGAGAAATGATGGGTATATACAATCTATTTGGGATTTACGGCTAGTCTCGTGGATGTTACGGGATAATGCCACTGATACCGAGCTTGAGTTTAGTAAATTCCAAGAAGGATTTGCTCATTTGGCACCACAAGATGAGTTACATTCTGATATGTCAGCTGTCATGCAGGGATGTATATCAGCCAAGAACTCATTACAACTCGTGTACAAACTATATCCCATTGTGAATGGACAACTCGTAAGGGGAGGACTGTTGGATTCGTTGGAGGTTATCGAACAGCCAGTACAATCAATCTTGGCACAGATGGAGTGTCGTGGTGTTGGTTTCTTTCCACATCGTCTGAAACGAATTGAAGTACAACTCGAATCTAGACTCGAGGAACTCACCACGTCGGCTATCCAAATTACCAAAGATCCAGACTTTCTACTATCATCTCCTCAACAAGTATCAAGTTTCCTCTTTGATACACTCAAACTATCAATGCCAGCTGGTTTAGTTGCCAAGAACAAGACTGTACATCGATCTACATCCGAAGAGGCCCTCAAGGCAATTAGATCGGAAATGAAATCACGGACCGGATCATCACCTCAAATCATTGATATTATATTGGAATCTAGACAGCTCAACAAGCTGCTCACGACATATATTCGGCCATTACCCAAAGTATGTAGGAGGAACAATAATAATCAAGCCAGTGGTAGTACAAGTCCCAAGAGGAGTAAGAAACAACCAGCACGAATCTATCCACAGTGGATGCAGACTGCTACACGAACCGGACGACTCTCTTGCCGCAAGCCCAATCTACAACAGATACCCAAGAAGGGAGCATTTGGTGTTGATCCTCGTGAGGCTTTTGCCGCTGATCAGGGCCTGTGTTTATTTGCATGTGATTACAGTCAAAAGGAAGTACGGATCCTGGCACACATGAGTGGAGACGAGGCATTAGTATCTCTCTTTAGAGGTGATCCCAACATTGATATTTACAAGCAAATGTCAAGTATTATTCGTAACAAGCCATTGGATACAATTACCGATCAAGAACGTGCTCAGTTCAAGCAAGTTACATTAGCAATTCTTTACGGTATGAGTCCAAATCAAGTAGCAAAGAAGTTATCCATTAGTAAAACAAATGCCCAGCAAATGATGAACGACTTCTTCCGTCGATTCCGACGTGTAAAGTCGTGGATGGACGAGACAAAGTCGAATGCAAGGAAGAATGCATATGTCACGACCATTGCCGGTCGTAAACGGTACTTGGATGATATCAACTCGGATGACAATTCAAAGAGAAGTCAAGCCGAACGTCAGGCTATCAATACCGTCATCCAAGGCTCAGCTGCTGACTTGATGAAGGCTGCCATGATCAATATGACTACCAATCTTACACGTTGGCAAGATGTGAGTAGTCGTCCACGCATGCTACTACAGATTCATGATGAAATGATTCTCGAAGTTCGTTTCAATGAGAACCATATTAAGGATCTAAAAGATATTGCAACGAAGAGCTGTTGTAATGATTGTGAGAGGTTATTCCAACTCAAGGTGCCTCTATTACTGAATTGCTCGGCTGGTATGTCGTGGGGTGCAATGCGAGATCTATGATGTAGTGGTAGTGAGCTGGTGGATAGTAATGAATAGAAGAAGGGGTAGAACTAATGAAGGGTAAACAGTAGACTACATAACCATAATTTATATCAAGTCACAACAAGATCATCGTGTACTTATTTTACAACTACTGGCCATACTTTGGCAGAGTAGATAGTCCTCCGATGCCTGGGTTTAGGACATTTAGTGGATCCATCTTCTTCCATCGCTGTTGTGTATCTTTTGGTGCATGATATTCGGTACCATGTCCATGCTCGGCGGGTAACTTGCCTCCTTCTTTTTCCACGATGTGCTTAAATGCCATCTTCTCTTTATGTGTGTCAACTCCTAATGCATAGGCTATATCCTCATGCACTACATTGCATCCAAAATGAGAATATCTCATTCGTTTTAGCGGTTTGGCTGCCGAGGGAGCAAGTTGAGGTGCTAGGCCTCCATTCTTTGGTAGTGCATAGTCAACACTGATGCCTTGAATATCTTCACCCACACAATAAGTCTTGAAGGCCAGAGCTGCAACAAACCGAAATGCATTTAAGGCTATCATATCAGATGACGTCTCAGCTTCTACCACTGATACAATCTTTCCACCCACATTCTGATTCTCATCGGCCAAGATCTTATCATTGTACTTCTTGACAAATGTATCCATTCGTTCCAAAAATCTATCCATAGTACCATCCCCGAATTCTCCCAAGGCTACTAAACAATGATGATCCCATTCTTTACCAGCTGTCATGAACTTCTTGGGTATAGCCTCAGGTACCCACGGATTGAAAATGTGTAATATCTTGTCTGTAATGATGGGTGCCCAGGAGAACGGAAGACTCTCAACTTTTGTTTTAATACTCCATAAGAATCCCATTATATCACCCATACCCAAATACTTTATCATATGTGTTCCTATCCGTCCACTTCGATCTATGATATCAATAGAATCTCTATCCATGTATTCACAACTAATGGGTAGATCTGTCGAATTGTTCAAGCATACCTCTCTTCGGAATGCTAATGTTGTTTCCATATCTGGAAATGATACCCAGAACATCCGTTTCTTCGTAGGTGCTGGGAACGTATCATGAACAGTGGCTAGAATAACAACCTTACCCTCGGATCGATTACAGTCCTCTCCTGTCGTATCGGCATTATATCTCGATACGTCTTTTGTACATTCACAGACAGTATTATGATAATTCGAATCACTTGCCTTGGCACGTCCATATTTGGAATTGGATGATCTTGCCATACTCCGCTTATAACCCTGCTTGACATCATTGGCATATATATCCAACTTACTAACAGCGTCATCTAACCCATTCTTATTTACAAAGTCCGAATCTTCCATCCCTCGTATACCGAGTGTGTTAACTACCGTGATTATATTCTCCCCCCACTTGTTACGACTAACTTTGCAATATAATGCACGATCTGTACGTGCCGGTCCTTTACGAACATATACTCCCCCAGAACCAAACGCAACACCCGCTGCAGTTGTTGGATTAAATGTTGAACCAAGTATTGAATGTGATTCTCTATCTGGAAACCAACTTTGTATAGATGTTGCCAGTGTTGATATCCCACATCCTGCTAAGCATACTACACGTTTACCATCATCTATTGGAAAGTGTGTATCTAATCGTTTCATTGATAATACAACTGCTGGACGAGTATCTGTTGTATCATTCCTTGGTACAGAACTATATGAGTAGCAATGTCATAGAGTTTGTAGATTAGTGTCACACATCTTATGCACAATAATATATATTGAATACATACAAAGCACTCCATACACATCACTTACCCACCAGTTAAACCAGTATTACTACCCTGAGGCAAAACAACACATCCAGCATCAACAATTAATTGTAAACATTTCACAACCTCTTTTAATGTTCCCGGTTGTACAATACATAAAGCATTACCATGTCCTAACCTTGCACCTTTTAGAAATATAGAATTTGTACTAGTTGATTTGATACCATCAATTACATGATTGTGACCTACAATCTTTTGTAACTTTGTTGGTAGTAATGTTTGCTCTTCTGTTAATTGTAACTTTTTATTTGATTTTGATGTATCTTCTTCTACTTCTTCGCATGAACAACATCCGCTAGTTTCACCACTTGGTAATTCACGATTGGTATTTATTTCATTTATTGTATTTGTGTGGGATGTACCTATACAATATCCACTGAGTAGTGAAACACTTGCTATTGTTAGGGCTGTTAGTGGATTGATAGTATATTTGGATTTTGTATTGGTGTTTGTTTTGTTGGTTGCAGCTGCCGATGAGGAAGATATATTTGTAGAAAATGAAAGTGCATATATTGCAGTAGACGATAGACGTGTTGGTAGCACACTATGTGAGCGTATAGCCACCCTACGAACTATTAAAGATGTCGCCATTTTGATGCTAAAGAGTGAACACTCTGAATATGAATCCTTTTAGAGATTTCATGGGTAGGAAAAGTACTTACGCGCGACGAGAAATGATTGCTCACATCTTGTGCACTATTTTTCCTATGGATTTAAGAAGAGACGAATCATCTGCAATAGACACATGATAAATAGAATTCAGAAACATCAATACACTACATCTACTTTATCATCTTCTCTATCTATATGTCTTGGCCAAGTCGTAACCTAGAAATCTCTATAC
>Ga0214481_101021_pt1 | contig 12455 bp, 10 predicted proteins | sample M1_20Mar14CPVII9_4_FD_165057 | JGI IMG/M metagenome (GOLD analysis project Ga0214481, IMG submission 165057) | Marine eukaryotic communities from Monterey Bay, California, United States - M1_20Mar14CPVII9sort6BwellG10 | ecosystem: Environmental > Aquatic > Marine > Unclassified | place: USA...
TGGCTGGTTTTGTGACAAAAGACGAATATACAAACACTCTTCGGGTGCATCAGCAGCGACTAGATGAAATGAAGAGTGACGAGAGGGACAAAGCAGCAGAGCGAAGAAATAGAAATGAGAATTAGAAGCAATTATATATACCACCATGATCCAAACAGTAGCCTAAGCACAAAGGATGAGATATAAGTGGAATGTAGAGTAGTGTACAAAGTTGAAGCTAAGCAAGATTGGAAAAGTTATGTAGCTACAAATACAAAGTATGTGGTACCAAACCTAAATCAAATCAGCATTATGACACAAGATGTGCTCAAAATTTTTCAACAGGTTCTCTCTAAAGAGCAAGAGTATACAGCTGACAGATAATGCACAACGTGCAGCACTGAGACGGGTGGCCGCTCTAAGTTGAGGCAGTTGAGGGCAGTGATAGAATGATACTGCCTATCTGAGGGCAGTTATTACTCGTGTCTCACTTTTTCTAAATGACTTTCATTCACTAAAAAATGCGAGCCCCCATCACACATAGCCAAGATAGAACGCCGCTCGTTAACCAACTTCCAATATCTAGTAGCCTCTACTAGCAATCTATAGGGTATGCAATCGTGCTAGAGGCAGCAGGCTATTCCTCATTCACTGTCTGGTCACTAATCTGATGTGGTTATTCTGACGATGCCATAATTTCAGTTCTCCAATATATCTTCTACTTCTATCCATCCAATCAACAATATAAAACTAGAAGATGAAAACTACCGCATCATACTCCGTTATCTCTGCCCTCATTGTCTCACTACTCTCCAGCGGTGGTGTATCCGCTCAGCCGCCATCTCATGCCAACATCCCCGAGACAGCTCGCGGTGTCTACAAAAAGTTCAACATCGATGACGATGGTAATGCCGACATTGAACTATATGACGGTGGTCCATCTATGAAATGTAAGATGAAGAATGTCCGTGGTAACGGCGGTGGTAAATACTGTACGAGCGACCTAACGTCTGTAACATTGACAGATGCTCCATGCTCCCCAGTAGACAACATCTTTGGTGGCAATAGCAATGGTGTTGGCAATGGTAACAATGGCTGCTTCGTTGCATCATATGTAGATGCCAATACAGGGATGATCTATCATATCGATAGTGATGGAACAGTTTCTGAAACCTCTGCCGCTGATTATCCCGATGAGGAAGACTCCGAAGATCTCGAAGAAGCAGATCAAGAAGGTGCCGGAGGTCGTTCATTACTCCGTGGTCCTACCAAGAACAGTTTGGGTATCAACTTGAATGCAGTTGATACTGATACTGATACTACTGAACGTAACCTCCAGAGTAACCCAGTGGAGATTGATGTGTTGGTGGTATACACTGACTTTGCAAAGAGACAAAACTGTGGAAGCTGTACCGATCCTGAACAGGCAATGATTAATCGAGTTAATCTTGCCTTTACCGAGACTAATCAGGCATATGCCGACTCTGGTATCAATGTTGTGATCAATCTTGTCAAGTTACACAAGGATACTTCTCTTTATAACATTGATGAGACTGATGCATCGTCCATGAGCCCATCCTTATCGGCTTTAAGGAGTACGAATGATGGTAACTTGGATTATGTACATCAAATGAGAATTGATGTTGGAGCCGACATGGTCGCATTGATCACTGGAGGCGCTGGATGTGGTATTGCCTACTTGAATTCGTCTCCATCTTATGGTTACATGTTCTCAGTTACAAAGTGGAGTTGTGCCACTGGATACTACTCGTTTGGACACGAGCTAGGTGAGTAGTTTCTCTTCTGTGTGGATTGTTCTTATCAATTGAGATACTTTGCTCATCATACCAATGTATCTCTATAACTATCAAACAGGACACAACATGGGTGCTCACCATGACAGGGGAACAACTGGATGTGGCAGCGGCTATAACTATGGCTTCAGAGGCGAGACAAGTGCATACCGCTCCATCCTCGCCTATAATTGTAGGAATACTCAATGTGATAACAATCCCTACACATCATGTACTCGACTCCCGTTCTTTAGCAATCCCAATCTGACATTCGATGGAAAGGACATGGGCAATACAAGCACTGATAACGCTAGAAAGATCAACGAGAATGCCCAGGGAATTGCTAATTTGTTGGCTACTGTTTCTTCTTTCCAGCCCACTGATGCCCCTACGACGCCAGCAGTAAGTCCCAATCGATGTAATTCTCTGGCTTTTTATCATGAATACTCACATCTTATGTTCATTTCTATCTTCCGCAGCCCACTGATGCTCCTACACCCGGACCGACAAGCTCTCCAGTACCACCCCCAACAGCAGCAGTAAGTTCTAATTGAAGCTGTATGAGATCGACTAAGTCTGGCTTTGTATATTATTGCTCATATCTTATGCTCATTTCTATCTTCCGCAGCCCACTGATGTGCCTACGACTCCAGGCCCGACGCCAGTTCCTACACCTGGGCCGACAAGTTCTCCAGTACCACCCCCAACAGCAGCAGTAAGTTAAAATCGAAGATGTGTGATATATCTGGCTTTGTATTATTGCTCACATCTTATGTTCATTTTCTCTTTACAGCCCACTGACGCCCCTACGACGCCAGCCCCGACTCCGGCACCTACACCCCAGCCTACAAGGTAGGTGTTTGTTTCTTTTCTCTTATTATACTCTTGTCATTATAGTCTATCATCACACCCACACTAAATTGTCCATATCTTATGTCATTTTTCTCTTTTCTCTCTCTTTCTTCAAAACAGCAACCCTACTGACTTCAGCTGTGGAGTCTACACAGGTGGAGGTGATTGTAAGAGAGACTCTCGATGCAGGTGGAACAAAGGCACATGTGTTGCTAAGTAGAAAGAAGCTTGGAATCTACGGCCGTATTGCAGTTAGAGAAGAAGCAACTCATTCTTGTACAGTTTAGGATACCTGGTAAGACTTAGTTCTTAAACAGAGACTAGCCCATATTTAGAGCTTAGTGGAGAGACTTACCCAGAGAGGCCCACACTCGATTAGTTTGTGTGTGTGTGTGTGTGGTGCCTATTAGTTGTAGAAAGAGTAATCAAATCATAATAGAAAATTTTGAGTTTTCTTCTTTGGTATCCTTTCTTTGCCTGGTAGTGTTATTGTTGTCGTATGTTGTAGTAGAATTGTATTGCTGCTCTGGCAACTGGAAGAACAATGGGCGTTGCAGTTAGAGACGTTCATAGTGTCGAGTCCGCATTAAATCAGGAAATGTACAGATTAGGACCTTACTTACTATGCAGTATTTGTTGATATAGAAGATGATAAAAGCGAAAAGCCCTTGTATTGCCAATTTGAGTATGTGCAGTCATCTTTCATCTTGGAATACACTTCGTTTTGGAAAGTTGCATACATCAACAAACCATCGTCTTGCAAATGTAATAACTAACACTGGTCGATGTCTTCCACAATTATTATCGCCGGCTATTCCTTCTCCTTCTGTTGCAGTGAACTCTTTAGCACCATTATTCTTATCATCCACAACATCATCACCAGTAGCTGATTCATGAGTAACAACATCACTCATATTTGCCCTACCCCGATGTAATATCCTATAATCAAATACTAATGCATCACCCATTTGCAACTCTGGCGTTACCGGTGATCGTAATGTCTTTCGTGCCTTGGCAAGTAACATCATTGATGTCAAGTTTCTTGTATGATAATGCGTACCCGGTCGTAATTCCGTTGGTCCCATGGATAGTGGTACATCTACTAATGGTATAAAGACATTGAAGACATGACATGGTTCATGTTTGGTTAGTGATGTGTGTCCTCCATCGGCATGCCATGATTGTGTTGGACATCCGGGTGTTGCCACGAGGAGCGATAGGTTGCATATGTAGTAGTCATCTTGATGTTGTGGTGTGTGGATATCATTCTGTCCATTGGTTGATGAAGAGATATCGTTGTCATTATCAGCCGAATCATTCGAGGCAGTTGACGTTGAGGAAGAAGAAGAAGGATAGATTGCACCAACCAACTTCGTAAAACGTGCCACATTTGCCTCATCTATTGTATATTGTTGTCCGTGCTGTTCTATACTACTGCTGCAGTCACTATCCTCTATATTGATACTACTCCTGCTACAAGAAGGGTGCTTTATCCACTCAAGCAGCTGCTTTAGGTAGCTCTTCTCCTCCTCATTCTCATCGCAGTATCTGCCATTACTTTTGTTTGAATCATCTCTATCGTTTGTTGATGTATCTATACACTGATCTGTTTTAACACTATCCAATAGCTTTTTATTCATTAGCCATTTCCCTTCATAATCAGCAGCAGCCTCATCTAATCTATCTGCTAATTCATCTTGCTCACATAATCTATTTTGATAATAGTGTTGTGGCAACTCATCAATAAGTAGCGCCATTTCATATCTACCGGGTGATCTCATTACCAATTCTTTATATCCATTCTTTAGTCCTACATCTAATGGATATTCATATGTTGATGGTGATATATCTTCTGTTGCTTGATATTGATCTATATTTGAAGTTGATGTTTGTTGTTGTTTTCGATAACTTGTGCTAAACTCAACATCGCCTTTAAGAAGTAACCATTCTAACACACCATTGAATATATCCATGCATTCATTATACAATCCAATTGTAAATTGTGGTGTTAGTAATGATGATAATGTTAGGAAACCGTCAGTATGAAAGTTATCTGCCAAGTCTGAGAGTTCTGCATATGATATGTCATTTTTTGATTGATCAAATGAGCGGCTCATTGAGTTGATTTTGTTACCAACACTAACTAAATCAGCGGTATCAGTAGGAGAAGATATATCTTCTAATGAATGTAATGTCCATCCGCTCCTATTGCAAATACTACCGACAGTCCAACGCCGTGTTGCCAGCCAGCGAGAGAGAGAGAGACAGAGAGAAGAAAAATAATACACGTGTAAGCATTTCCTTCATTCGTGACCGATTTGAGTCATGAATAGCCACTTTGCATGCATCGATTGTGCGCAGGGGGTGGTTGTAGAGGTGGTAGTATTGTGCGGCCATAAGATTATACAACTATAGCTGAGTAGTATTGCAATTAATATATAATTATTAATATTATATTACTCGATACGGCGTGAGATTAAAAAGTGAGCATATCATATGAGAAATAAAAAATGACAATTGAAAATAAAGACGGTGCACCTGATTCTAATAATGATATCAACAGCAGTAGTATCGATGCCGTAACAGAGAATTTGAATAATATGGCTGTATTAGATGATAATAACGATATTACGTTGTGTGCCAATTGTGGTAAGGGCGAAGAGGAGAGTAATAGTCTGAAGTTTTGCAGTGCATGTAAATTAGTGAAATATTGCAGTGCTGCATGTCAGAAAGCTCATCGGCCATTGCATAAGAGGCAATGTAAACAACGTGCTGCTGAGATATTTGATGAGAAGTTATTCAAAGATCATCCGCCCAATGAGGAGTGTCCAATCTGTATGATACCCATGCCAGAAGATGATATGCTCCCTCCAGTTTTCATACTTTGTTGTGGGAAAATGATATGTGCTGGTTGCCATTATGGAATGCGTAAATCAAATATGATATGTCCATTTTGTAGGATTCCGGTATGTCACACAAGTGAAGAGCGTGTTAAAAGATTAAAGGTACTAATGGATAGAGGCAATGCTCAGGCATTTCATCAGCTTGGAGGGTATTATGATCAAGGGCTACATGGTATGCCACAAAATCGGACAAAAGCTCGTGAGTTGTGGGTAAGATCTGGAGAGTTAGGATGTTCTCAGGCATATTACAATTTGGGTGTTCATTATCAGGCTGGAATGGGTGTGGAAAGAGATGATAAGAAAGCGAAACATTACTACGAGCTTGCAGCTATGAATGGGAGTACATATGGAAGGTATAATCTTGGGTGCTATGATAAGCAGTCTGGCAATTTTGACCGAGCATTTAAACACTTTTTAATTGCAGCAAAGGCTGGCTACAAGTGTTTGGAGGCGGTCAAGCTAGGATTTGAGGCAGGGATCGTGACAAAAGACGAGTATGCTAATACCCTTCGGGCATATCAAAAGTCAAGCAATGATATGAAGAGTGACACGAGGGAAGTTGCTAAAGCCTGTTATGAAGAGTGATACTACCAGGGACAAAGAATGAGTATGCAAGTACTTTACGGGAGACATAGCCGAAGCGTTGTACTGAACCTTAGATAGTGTGTTATATGTTACTAAGAAGGATTACCCAAAAATTTACTTCGATACCTCTAATACCCATCCCTTGGTCTTGACTGTGGCCGATTACCCTGCTGCCTATTACCCTTACTCCCACTAGTCCTTCGAACATCAGCTGTAACTCCCTGCTGCTGCCTTGCAACTGCTTGTCCCTAATGTCTCTGTTAGATCGCGTATATGCCTCTATTAAATAAACCCGATGCCGCGGCTTCCTCTCTTGCATCGCTTTTCATTTCATTTTGTCTCTCATGATAAGCTCGTAAAGTATCTGCATACTCGTCTTTTGTTACAAACCCGCACTTATACCCTGACTGAACATTATTCAAAGATTGCTTAAAACCTGCCCTTGCCGCATTTATGAAGTGTTTCTTTGCTCGTTGATGATTGCCAGCCTCCCCCTCCATCCAACCAAGATTATGCCTTGCTATTACATGTCCCATCATAGCTGCAAGCTCAAAGTAATGCTTTGCCTTCTTCATATCAACATCCACACCTTCTCCACAATAATATGACCTGCCCAAATCATAATATCCATTGGCACATCCAAGTTCTCCCGCCTTTAGATATAACTCCTTTGCCTTTTGATAATCTTGTGGCAAACCATATGATCCAGTAATATAATACTTGCGAATATATTCCAGCAAGGTAGTTAAATGCATCTCCATTTCCTTTGTCCACTAGCTTCGTTGTTCTTTCAAGTTCCTCATCAGGGGAAGCCGTTGGAGTTCTACAGAATGCACATAAATCTAATCCTCCTTCGCTCATTTTCATTGCGTAAATACAACCATGGCAAATCATCTTACCACAACATGATTTATATGATATTACACAAGTTTTATTCACTTTATATTGCAGCGGTAGCATGCAGATTGGACATTCCTCCGTAGGTGGATGTTCTTTGAATAGCTTCTCATCGTGTAACTCAGCAACTCGTCTCTCACATGCCTTCTTATGTTTTTTACGATGCTTCTTCTTACACGCCGCATTGCAATACTTCATCGATTCACATTTGTTACATGTGTTCATATCGTTACTATTACCCTCCTTACCACAACTAGCACATGCAAACATAACATTGACCAGTACTACACTGTTGATACCCTCGGTAATGTTATCCACATTATTTTGCTCACATGATGTGCACTCATTTGTATTCGATGCTTTCTCACAACGACCGCTATATTGCTGATCATCATTATCATCAGCTGCACTCATATTTTATATATACTTATCCCAATATCCATAAAATAACGTTACAATTACTGCCGCCTCAAATGTAGCAAGTACTCTAGTACTGTTAGTTGATAGTGCACAATTTTGAAACAAAAAATTGTCGAAGATATACTCTCCAGCCGACGGCGCCTACTAGTAGCAACCTCTAACAATAGTAACAATACCTTCCCCTCGATGTCGCAAAAATAGACAGGCGCAAGTATAAGATATTATATATTGTTAAAGCATCGCAGCACTGAAAGGCGAACACTGAACACATGTCATATTGTGGGAAATAGAACACGTGTAATCTTTCTTCATGGGACCGATTTAAGTCATGAATAGCCACTTTTCGCTAATACATGCAGCATAGATGGTTTAGATAGTAGTTGGCGCGGCAAGATGTATATCAAAGAGAGCTGAGTATTGCAATTAATATATGATTATTAGTATTACACACTTGATATACGGCGTGAGATATAAAAGTGAGCACATATCATATGAACATTAAAAAATGACACTTGAAAATAATAATGACGGTGCACCTAAACTTCATGCTAGTTCTAGTAGTAGTATCAATAATAGTAGTGGTATCGATGCCGTAACAGAGGATTTGAATAACATGGCCGTATTAGATGATAATGATGCTACGACTTTATCTGTATGTGCCAATTGTGGTAAGAAGGGAGACGAAGATAACAGTCTAAAGTTTTGCGGTGCATGCAAGTTGGTAAAATATTGCAGTGCTACATGTCAGAAAGCTCACCGTCCTATGCATAAGAAGGAATGTAAAAAACGTGCGGCCGAGTTACGTGATGAAAAGTTGTTTAAAGAAGTAGAGCCTGAAGAGTGTCCAATCTGCATGCTCACCATGCCACTAGAGGACAAAGCATCACTTTTTCATGCATGTTGTGGTAAGAGTATATGCAGTGGTTGTATTTATACAATGGCGATGAATGAAGACAAAGATATTTGTCCATTTTGTAGAATGCCAGAAGCAGCTTCTGATGAAGAAGCGATGCAACGAATGAAGAAACTAATGGATAAAGGAAATCCTGAGTCAATATTAGGTATTGGTGGATATTATGCCTTTGGATACAATGGTTTACAACAAAATTGGGCCAAGTCTAATGAGTTGATGCTGAAGGCAGGGGATCTTGGATGTTCTAAGGGATATTACAACTTGGCTATGTCCTATGAGCAAGGTGATGGTGTGGAAGTGGACATGAAGAAAGCTAAGGAATATTATGAACAGGCAGCTATGATGGGGAACGTAGAAGCGAAGTATGATCTTGGTTCATTAGAGGGAAAATCTGGTAATTATCGACGAAGTGTACAGTACTATATGGTGGCAGCAAAGGCAGGGAAAAAAGGGGCCTTGGACAAAGTGAAGATTGGTTTTAGGAATGGACTTGTGACAAAAGATGAATATGAAAGCACTCTCCGGGCACATCAACAGCGACTAGATGAAATGAAAAGTGATGCAAGGGATTCTGCTGCTGTTAGTTTAGCTAATATGACGATGAGCTGAGGTAAAGGGGAGCAGGGCTCTCAGCTGCTATTCGGGAGTAAGAAGGAGAGTAATATGATGAAATAAGTGCATCCATAAGATAACCACAAAGAGGATAAATAAAGGGATATGATACTTATCATTAGGTTCATTCTTAGCGTTAAGCTGCTTTATATCCCCTTATCCCAACATATTCTAAAATGTAGGTGCTTGCACACTTCTCAAATATTTCCCTACAAAACCAAATCAATATATACATTCCTCTAACCAACACTACCATCCACTATAACTAAACCAAAAGTAAAACTGTTCAGCCAACTTATATATAAAAACCTCATCTAAGGAACAATGATTGTAGCCTTCTTGGGACCGCCCAACATTTCAACAGTAGCCGCTGCACCAACTAAAAACTTGGGAACATCCAATCCAAACTTCCCAGCAACCCATCCATCAACAATGAAACGTTGATCATCTTCAATAGGTTCACATGTTTTATTCTCAACTAAATTAATTAATACTACCTTCTCGGTATGTTCACCATGATGCATTTCAATTATGCCGCCCGCTTGTTTGACAGCATTGGCACCTTGATCTGCATCATATTCAGGACGTGGATATCCCATACTATCAAATTCACCTGTTACCCATAAACGGAAGAAACCACATCCTAACATATCGGCCGAATCATCACCATGTACTGATGGGACATGTCCATTGTTGGCAACCTCTTTGGTAATGTTTGCTAATCCATCTAATGTAGTAACGCCACGATTATGTGCAATGGCATATACACCACCTGGAATTTTAGGACCACACATTGCAGTGTTATTGGATCCACGTCCATCGACACATTTTAATATACCAGTGGATTTGACAGGTATGAGATCTTCAACGTCGGATGCTTTTACTATAGATGTTTCCCATCCACGATCTTGTAATACGTTGACGATATCTTGTGGTGTTAGTGGAGGAGCTTCGTCCTTTTTACCAGTTAGTTTACTCCATAATGAAGGAAGATCAAGATGACCGCACATTGTTATTGTTATTGTAGTTGTATGTTGATATCTGTGGTAGAAGAGGAGTGAGATATGAGATTTGGAAATTATGCATAAGATGTGCACAAATTTGTTGCAACTATGAAGATGGTTGAACGTCCACAAACCACTCCTTCCTACTTTATATATCGATAGATTCATGGATATGACACATCTCCTCGTCATATATACCTACGCCCTACTACCCAATATGAATATGTAGCAATAGCGACATATATCGTTCAACAATTCAACCTATCTCGTCTCTTCTTCTTCTCAAGATAAATAAAACCCTTCCCAATTTGCACCCGGCTTGAACGAAAACACAATGAGCATAATTAATACAGTATATGCAACTTACCAGCTATAAATAATTGTGATACATAGGTTGGGGGATATGATGTTGTGTTGGTCACTACTTGGTCGAGCCGTCATTTTTATCTTTTTCTCCCGAAAGAAGAGGGGAGGATACCAAAACTTCAAGAGGATACCTTCATTTGGGAGTAAGGGGAGGCATGGGAATTAGACATGGGAATTAGACTTGGTCTTCATAGGCTAGGGGTTCCTCTACAATGCTTACATTATCTCTCTTAAGTGTGGTAGTGGAGTATACTATTTAAACAAAGAGATATGAATATATCTTCTTCTTCACCTATGCTTAAGTCACTTTTCTCCTATCCACTCTCCCCACCCCATCTCTTTCGCTTTGTCCCTCTCGTCACTCTTCATTTCATCTTGACTCTTTTGATAGGCACGCAGAGTGATTGTATACTCGTCCTTTGTGACGTGTCCATCCATGAACCCTCTCTTGACATAGTCTAAAGACCTCTTCTGTCCAGCCCTGGCTGCAATCATGTAGTGTTTGTATGCTCGTTCAAAATTACCAGCCCGTCCCTCCACAACTCCTATATTATGTCTCGCTGATATATCCCCACCCATAGCTGCAAGTTCCCAATAGTGTTTGGCCTTTTTTCTGTCTACTTCCACGCCCCTTCCTTCGTCATAGTTAACGCCCAAGTTATAATAATAATATGCCCAAGCACACCCAAGCTCCCCTGCCTTTAGGAATAACTCATGTGCCTTTTGACAATCTTGTGGTAATCCCCTCATTCCCTGATCATAATACCCTGCAAGCTGATTGAATGCACCAGCATTGCCAGACTCCATTAACTTCTTAGTTCTTTCAATTTCCTCTTCGTTTGAAGATGGCGGTGGGGTCCTACAGAATGCACATAAATCCTTCCCTTCACTCATTTTCATTGCAACAATACAACCATTACAGATAAGTTTTGCACAGCATGACTTGAAAGTTTCTGTGTAATTTCCCTTTTCCAACGGTAATAGACAAATTGGACACTCCTCTTGCTCTATCTCTTTGAATAACTTTTCATCATATAATTCAGCGGCACGTTTTTTACATTCCTTCTTGTGCTGCTTACGATGAGATATCTGACATTCTCGATTGCAATACTTGACCATCTTACATGCCGTACATGCCTTTAAACTATCCCCTTCCTTACCGCATGCGGCGCATATATCAGAAGCAGTATCGGCAGATGATGACATAATAATTTATTTGTGTTGTTTTTGTGTTTTGTGCAAAGATGTGTCCAAAATGTTGTGTATCGTATAAGGTAATACCAACAATACACCACCCAGTAATTTAAACTGTTCAATAGTTATTATATCAATTCATACAGATAGATGCGCTAACCATCAATGTATATAATAGTATTGTTGCAATTATATTCGAGTTGAGGGCTGGGAATTTTAGAAACTTTTGATATCAAGTTGGTACGAAGATTTATTAGATTTGTGGTGGTTAATATACTCAATAATACATACCGAACATATGTATATAACCCCAAGCAGATGTAACACTCCTCCTCTTGGGCGGATATCAGCTCAAAAGCGGCGTGGCTAAATTTCATCAGATAGATGATGCTTAGTGATTAGTGAGAAGGATACCGTTTGCTCGCCACTTTTGTAGGTGAGGAGATAGATCTAATAGTGGTAATAAAATACAATATGAAGCCGCCGACTCATAGATGGGGTACTAAAGGATTAACTTTAACGTCATCTTTGTTCGAGGCCACATTTGTGTTATTGGCCATTCATTTTATCTTACTGCTCGAAGAAAAGATACCTCCGAGGATATCTCGATATTAAACAACAATCATCTGCTCAATTAATGGGGAGTTTTACTTAATCTTCTTTATTATCTATGGTCATCATACCATGGGCAATAGCCCACCCCTTACTTCGTCCCTCACTCGAGCTTTATTCCTCGCATCACTCTTCATTTCATCTTGTATCTTTTGATAGGCACGTAGAGCATTTGCAAATTCATCTTTTGAAAATGCACCATATGTGAACATCATCTTAACATTGTCCAAAGCTGTCTTATCTCCTGCTTTTGCTGCAAGTATAAGGTGTTTGAATGCTCGATGATGATTGCCAGATCTTCCGTCTAATACACCAAGATTTGTCC
>Ga0214481_101024_pt1 | contig 12410 bp, 18 predicted proteins | sample M1_20Mar14CPVII9_4_FD_165057 | JGI IMG/M metagenome (GOLD analysis project Ga0214481, IMG submission 165057) | Marine eukaryotic communities from Monterey Bay, California, United States - M1_20Mar14CPVII9sort6BwellG10 | ecosystem: Environmental > Aquatic > Marine > Unclassified | place: USA...
ATACTATAATGATATACATATACTATTACTTTACATTTATATACATGATGATGTATGATGCTTTAGATAATCAACACGGGAAAATCTTCTTCTTCGTCATCATCATCATTCCTATTATCACAGCCATCTAGCTATCCATCTGGGCAGCCTTCATCTCAACCTTCAAGTCAACCAACTGCACAGCCTTCCGAACAGCTTTCTAATCAGCCGTCAAGTCAACCCTCATCTCAACCTTCATCAGGACCTTCGAGTCAACCATCCACACATCCGTCATCACAGCCGTCTAGTCAACCTTCGTCACAACCGTCAAGTCAACCTTCGTCACAACCGTCTAGTCAGCCTTCCGAACAATTTTCCAATCAGCCATCAAGTCAACCTTCATCTCAACCTTCGTTAGGGCCATCAGCTCAACCTTCAAGTCAGCCTTCATCACAACCATCCACACAGCCTTCATCTGGCCCATCGACTCAACCTTCTTTACAACCTTCGTCACAACCATCAACTTTACCGTCAGAGGTACAGTTGCCGCCACCTGATCCAACTATACAACCTTCACCTTTGCCATCGCAGCCACCATCCGAACTTGGATTTTTACCCTCATCATCTCCCTCATCTGTTTGTGAGGTATGTTGTTCATATTCATCATAAATCAACTCATGATTATATTTTTATACAAAAATAATTTGCCAACTACTTGCTCATTATCACTTTTTTGATGTCCTTTTGTCACATACAGGCGCCTTTAACGGATGGACTGGAATGCGGTGATCCTGCTCTTGGTCTCTGCCAACAATCTGAGTGCCTAAACAATGAATGTATATTTTCACCAGATCAGTTTGGTGACCAAACGACTTTGTGCCTTTGCGGGTTATGTGTCGAATGCCCTGACCCCCCAGTACAGTGTACTGATCCTAATGATTCCACCACTTGTACTTATTGTGGTAAGATATATTTCGTTTGATCACATATTGCTTATTTCGTTCTCCTCTCTCATACTAATATTATTACTCATTTCTTTCCCCAGGCGGTAATTGTGAATTCAATACTGTGGATGTAGTTGCCAGGCCACCATCTTCCTTATTAGTATCAGTCCCATGTGAATATGATAATATCACTTTGGCAGTGGCCAACTGTGCCCCAAAAGTATATTTTCGTGATGAGTTGGGTTATTTCAATATCTCAAAGGATTTAGGTTCAGGCGAATGTGGTAATGATAATCCAGGTAAGTCTTCTACTGCCATCTTTTACCACCACTAACAACAAACACTCACTCATTAACACTTGCCACTTGTTCTATTTAGGATTACAAGCTAAGGTTCTCTTTCTAGGAAGTGATTATGTTGTCGATGGCCAGCAAGTTGTACCGTACGTATCTTTTATGTTTGTGTGCTGTAAACAGTGTCATGTCATGTACATTGTGTTCAGATTTCTAATCTCCTTCTTATCCTTTTCTCCCTATATCAGATATGGTACGCTAACTGGCGGAAGCTATAATAGCACTTTCACAGGTAAGTTAGCTTTTGTATGTATGTATGTTTGTTTGTTTTGTTTGTTTGTGTATATCCAGATTATGGTCGTATATACTTTTTTGGTTACTTCAACTAACAATAACTTCTCACTTATAGGACCACCGATCGAATTTAGCAAAGCCGATGGGACATGGGAGATACACACTTCATGTTCTTATGAATTGTATATAGGCCAAACGTAAGCGCTACATACTTTTCGTGTGCTTGTTTATACCTTTGTGGTTTACTTCAACTAATACACATTTAACTATTTCACAACTCTTATAGATATGGACCAAATAGTGAAATTGTAATTTCAGGATATTGTTTATCAAGTAATCAAGGTGGTCAGTTTTCAGATTGTTCATATATTGATGCAGTAGGTAAGTGATTCATTGTTAGTTGTATACTCTGTATGTATACTCTCCTCACATGCATGTGCACTCACACTCAAACACATGTTACTGTCCATAGATCCTTATCGTAAGTGGTATTTCTTGTGCTGCTTCTTGTCTTTTTATTTGTTTGTTCTTCTCACCTACTTTGTTTTCCATGGTTAGAATGTGGGGAGACCACTGCACCGCCTTCATTAAGCCTATCTCCCACAATGAGCCCAAGCAAAGGACCAACTGTATCGCCGACAACACAGCAGCCTACTAATCCACCAACAGAACCGCAGCCTACAAAGTCACCGTCTAAGTCACCTTCTTCGTCGCCGTCTTCATCTCCGACACCACAGCCAACTTTACCTCCGACTAGATCGGTAAGTGATGGAGGTCGATGTCGATGGCTCTTGTGTATATTTATTGTCCACAGATATATTATTTTTGCTCACAAGATATGCACTATCTCTACATTCTCCCTTCTCTCCTCCTCAAAATGTATAAACAGCCCACGAATAGTCCAAGTCAATCTCCCACACAACAGCCAACTGATTCTCCAACACAACAGCCAACTGGTTTATGTTCTGCGAATCCAGGGCCAGGTATGTTTGTTTGTGTGTATATACTTTTGTTTGTGTACTTAATTGTGTGTATACTTTTGTGGTGTACTTCTACTAACAATAATTCTTCATCTTCTAGTGTATGACGGTAGCAGTTTAGTCGATTTTACAGTAGACGGAGGAGCGAATGATCCATGGAGCATTGATAGCAGTGGAGGATGCGATGGAACGAGCAGTCAAATTTCAGCCGGTGCTGGTGGTAACAGCGGTGTTGATACAAATTCATTCCTACGCATTGACATCCCCTCTGAAGCAACCAGCGTTAGTTTCTTCTATACCAATACAGGTTTGGGGAATAATGATGACTTTACAATCAGTGGTGTTGGTGGCGGACCCGAAAACCTGAAAGGTGAGTCATCATATTCGTTATGTTGTATAATCTCACAAACATTCGCTCACAATATGCTCTCTATCACTTCCTCTTTGCAGTACCAGAGGGTGTGTGTGAAGAAGCATGTCTTCCTATTGATCCTACTGCAACACAGCTAACATGGTTTTGTAGTTCTACACGCCCTGGAGAGACGTGTTCTGTCGATCAAATTCAATTCTTTGGATCTGATAGCGCATCTGCAACAGCACCACCAGGTGAGCAATTCTTTCTTTTTGTCGTTGACATGTTGATTTTGCGAGACCTTGCTCACAACATGCTTACTTTATTTCTAGTGCCAGTGACAACATTACCAACTTCACAGCCAACTTCTCAACCAACGGCATCACCATCAACAAAGGTAAGATTAGACATTACCTTGTTCTGCATCCAAAGTACTTTGGGCATATCTTCTTGTGCACCTTATGTGCCCCTATTCTTACCAAACTCACACTAACACAATGCTCTATCTGACAGCCCTCATCAAATCCAAGCCAATCGCCTAGTGAGACTCCATCAAATACCCCAACGCAAGCGCCAACAGCTGTCCCAAGCCTATCTCCTTCGAGAGTGCCAACGGCTTCACCATCAAATACCCCAACGCAAGCGCCAACAGCTATCCCATCTCGATCGCCATCGAAAGAACCAACAGATCCAGATTCGCCTACAGATTCACCAACAGGTCCTAAGCCGCCCTCCAAATCTCCTTCATCGAGTCCATCAACAAGTCCTACTTCCTTTCCAACATCAGTACCGTCGAAGTCTCCCTCGAGGTCTCCTTCATTGAATCCTACTTTTAACCCTACTTTTAGCCCATCAAAGTCACCATCTAAGTCACCTTCAAGGTCACCATCGTTGTCTCCTTCAGTTGAGGTAAGTATGTGTTGTATGTTGTACATTAATTTCATCTCTAGTGATGGTATTGAGCCGATTATTTCATTACTTGTGTATTTCTCAACTTGTTCATTTTCTTCTTTCTTACGCATGCACTAAAGCCAACCACATCTGGATCTGCCGCACCGACTGGACTTTGTGCTTCTAATCCTGTTGGATCGTTTGTTGATGGTACAAGTATCCCAGGTACTCTAACTGGAAATGCTAACAAACCATGGCAGGTCGATACAAGTGGAGGATGTTTGTCTGCAGGAGTATTTGATACTAATAGTGAAAGTCAAATAACTGCTGGTATTGGGAGTGGTGTGGACAGTACATCTACATTATCAATAGTCATCCCTGGTGGAGCTACATCAGTCAGATTTCTTTACAGTTCGGATCGCTTAGATCCCGGTGACGTATTTACAGTTAGTGGTGTTGATGGCGGACCCATAAACCTGAAAGGTGAGTAATCTATTGTGGTATCGTTGTATTGATCAATAAATACTCACAACTACCATATTCGCTCACGATATCCTCTCTCTTTCACTCTATCTTCTTCTTTGCATGACCAGGTGATGCACAATGCTCAGAGAAATGTCTCCCTCTTGATTCTAATGCAGTTACACTTGATTTTCAGTGTGATAGCGGAGGGGCGAAGGAGACATGTTCAATTGATCAACTCCAATTCTACAGTCCTTCAGGAGCAAGAAAGCTAAACAGCAATATCGCCAAGCTTGTTGGTGAGTTAGCTCCAACTAAGGCACCTTCAACAGTGTCAAAAGCACCAACAACACAAAGTAAAGTACCAGTATCTAAGCAGGTGTTATTGCCCCCTCGAATGAAAAAGCCGCTTAATAAAGTGGATGCTACGAAGAAGCAGTCCACATCACAACCAACTCCCCAAGCTACCTGGAATAAGTTTACTAACAACAACAGCAAGCCAAAAACCGACACGGTCAAGCCACCAGGTGAAAAAGCTCCTTCTACAACAGCAAGATCAAAGCCTCAAGAACCGCCTGAGCCTAAAGAAGAACCTATTACCTTTGAGGATATCTTTGCTAAATTATCCAAGGAGGAAGAGATGATATGCAATAAGAGGACTTTTAGATTTGGTCTAAGGGATAATTGCTCTAGTGATGATGACGAAAATGATAACTACAACTGCTGTATGGATAGTAACACAAAAGAAGCTGGTTGTGGGTCATGTAGTAGTTGCAACGGTCTAGGTCAAATAGTTAATGGTCGTGATGCAAACGGCTCAACATGCTGTCACAATTCAAGGCTGGCAGAGGATCCATCAGTACGATGCTTCGAGCCAGAGAGTGGTCGAGTCAATTATGAACATTGTTGCAAGAGTACAAATCAGTTGGGTACCAATCAACCTGATGATTTCTACTGCTTTCGTGATAAAGGCTCTACGATCGGAAATTATGCCTATTGTTTGACGATAGCGGATAATCCGCCTCATACCTACACTCGCAAGCCGCCACCCAAGCAGCCCAAGAAGTTGAGATCTCAATATGCCAAGCGTATGAAGAATAGAGATGACAAGTGTGGTGTGATGTTGATTATTTCAATGATCTGTATGTCTGTATTAATGTTATGGAAGAAGCTAGCTCGTTTCGACAGTGATAATAGGAATGATGATGATGACGAAGAAGAAGATTTTCCCGTGTTGATTATCTAAAGCATCATACATCATCATGTATATAAATGTAAAGTAATAGTATATGTATATCATTATAGTATGAAGATTAAACCACTCGAAAGAAAAGTAAAGACGTAATTGTAGATGATGAGACCCGACACTGACATTCTTAGTAAGTCTTAGCATTCGATATGAATATGAGTATCTAGTTGGCTACAGCTCTATGTCAATATCCACTCTAGCCCTTAATTGTAATTCAAGCCGAAGTACCGACTCCATATGTATTTAGGGAGTTAGTCTTCTAATAGAGTTCATTTGTTAAGTATTAGCATTACCACTATGTCTCTTTAACTAGTAAGTAGCTACGATACCTGTTCCTAGAAATATGCTGGGAGTGTTCATCACTTTGTTATACACATATACAATGCCAATCAACTACTATTCTAGTAAGCCTACATCTCTGAGGTGCCACTTGATCTCACTTGATGGCCAAACATGGAGTCACACTGATTCTATCCGTGCACTGATGAGAAATCTGCCCCCATGTGGCTGTAAAAGTATGACAGATGACAGATGGCCCTAGAAATATGCTGGGAGTGTTCATCACTTTGTTATACACATATACAATGCCAATCAACTACTATTCTAGTAAGCCTACATCTCTGAGGTGCCACTTGATGGCCAAACATTGCCTGAAAGTCGACAGAAAATCGATATCTGACGCATGAAACCTGCCTACATGTGGCTGTAAAAGTATGATGGATGGACTTACAATCATGCTGGGAGTGTTTATCAACTTGTTATACTCTTGTTTTCGCCATGATCGAGTTGGTTCTGTTGTACATCTTTTCCAATACTAGGAGCGATGAGGAATCCAAAAAGATATACAACGCAGGCAAAGAACAAATCCGTGTCTATGTATAGCCAGAATCTTGGGGTTGGTCTCTCGAAGTACTGCTAATAATCTAACTGAAATAGTAAGGCGGAAAAGAGATAGGAGAGTAGATGAGAAGCTTTGGTACGCTGAGTCTTCCCTAGGAAAACTACTCTTGAAGCACACCCACTATATCCGTACCAACTCATCTAACATCTTATGAGTTGGCTCCAGTCACTGAGCCTCGCTCATACTTAGGAACAAGTCAATCATATACGAGATAGTCGGCAGTCTAGAGATAGATACAAAAGTCCTAAGTCGTCCACGGATCAGCCACTTGTTTGGCAATCATCTCCCATCGTCTACACATGTAGAAACGACATTGACGTATCAAGTTGTTGTATGGAGGGAGGGTGTTTGAGGAGTTTAATTAATGTTCTATCGAGTTATATGGTTATATTGTTTATGGTTGGCCTAGCAGGTCCAGTCGGCTGTGATGATAAAGATGAGATGTACATGCCTACGTTCAAAAAAACGTCTGGCGAGGTGTCGAGGATTCAAGTCTAGCTGATCTCTGACGATCTGTGTAAATGATGCGAATACTGAATGGCCTATTCTGGCCCGTAGATTTCCTATAGAAAGAGATTCTCGGCTTCTATCTCCGATAGATTACTATACAGTTGTGTATATTGAACGACCAGTCTCGGGGGTGCTGTTGTGCACCAGTACATCTTGTTGTAGATGCGCGGTAACATCCATTGCAGGTCTGCATCTATAACATGCAACCATTGGTTCTGTAGAATATTAATTTTACTTTAATCAAGACAGGTATCCCATTCAATCTATTGCATGGCCATAACCTTATATCATCCCAGAATCTACTAACGCTATGATGGTAGTAGACATGATGATAATATAGCAGAAGTGAGCAGTAGATTAGGCTACCTAGGATACCGGACTGCTAAGTAATTAGTAAAAGTTGAACAAGAAATTTACACAGATAATCTTTAGATCGTAGCCCTTCCGTCGGATGCATTATTGTGTATTAGTTGGTGATATTTCTTATAGAAGAGAGGTTTTAATAGTAGGTAGGTTTATTTTATGGGCAATTGTTCGATGTGGGGAACTGAGTCCGGAGTTATACTATTACATTATATAATTTATTGATGTCCGCGGGGAAACACTCGAGTTGAAATTGCATAACGATATATTATATATGAATGTATAATTTATTTGGTGGTGTATCATCGTTAAAGTGTAAGAGTAGAAGAAGGATGAGTACCACAGCTATACCACTAGTTGTGTTTGTGCACATAATATGTCTGCGGAGCCCATACAATTAAATAGAAAAGGTTTGGGGCTAGCATAATATTATGATTGGGTTATGGATTAGAAAGTCATTGCAGTGATGTATACAAGATCGAAGAGGATTAATTGTTATATATTGCTACATATTGCCTTTATTGTTTCAAATATTAAGCCCTGTTGTGTTTATTGTTATGATGTTGAAACAGATTTCTTCAATTGTTTTATTTTTGGTATTATTCAACTAACCCACTTCCACCCCTCTGTTATTCACCAATTTACTACAGAGAAGATTATATTAAGAGGCACACCAACTTAATCATATAATATCTAACAGTATCTAACATTGCGGCCATCAAATATAATACACCACAACAAATCAATAATAATAATAATGCAACTAATTATTGAAATATCAGCAAACTAATATAAAGGAAAACAGTACCTAATGCCACCATTTAATGTTAATGGTACATCATTAGGATCACTACATAATAATAATAATAAAGCAATGAATGGACATGTCGATGACGACGACGATGATGGATCAATCGGTTCCAATACCTTCCGTGAAATACGCCGCAAGGCATACGAAAAGGAAGGCGAGACGGATGAACAATTATTCAACCAACACAATACCATCCAATCCTTATTCGATAATAGACATCACGATGTGAATTTTGATGATGATTTAAATTCAGCTGGGTCATCACTGGGGGGATATTCAGACCTAGGACCAGGCGGAGGCGATAATGCTAGTAAGATTGGAGGAGAGACGCGTGAGGATATGCGCATGAGTCTCATTGCCCGTCGTAGACGATTGGCACAGATGGAAAATGCAATGGCAGAGGAGGGTAGTGTAGACTTTTCACTACGATTGAATAAGAAAAAGAAGGGTGCTGGTGGATTAGATGCTAGTAGCTTAGTTAGTAGTTTACGTGATTCCATAATAAGTTTGGGGGATAGTGCACAATTCTCATCACGAAAGAGCAGCAAAAAGAAGAAGAAGGGGAAGGATAAGAAGAAGAAATCCAAAAAGTCTAAATCATCTAGCAAGGATAAAGAGCGTGAAAGACGAAAAGGGAAGGAAAGGAAAGAACGCGAAAGGAAGAAGAGGAAGCAAAAAGAGAAAGAGAAGGAGAAGAAAAAGAAGTCGAAGCGGCGTGATTATAGTTCCGATGAAACTAGTTCTGAGAGCGAAAGTTCTAGAAGTTCAAGTTCAAGTGAACGATATAATAAGCGCCGATCAGAGAAGAATGGGAGTAGCAGTAGGGATAAGGGAGGACGTGCAGTAGTGAAAACAAAAGTAGACAAGGATACTGGAAAATGTGCTTACCATTCCGATGTTCGTCTTAAACGAAAGTCACGTGATGGTAGATGGAAGGTTGTGTTAAAACAATGTCCAAAATGTGTCAAGGAAGCTGATAGAAAATCTAGAAAAGAAGGTAAGGGCGAGAGCAGTAGTCGTCGACGGCGGAAGGGCAGTGATGACGATGACTCTGATTCGTCCTCGGAAGAATCGGCACCCAAGAAAAAGGTATCAAGTAGGGACAGGAGAGGGGGAAAAGACGGCGTACCACAAAAATCATCTTCACGCCGTCCGGGGGAGAGCTCACGCGGCGCATCATCCCAAGCTCCGTCTCGGACATCTGGTCGGAGTGGTGTTCCATCCTCCTCATCACGACAACGCTCTTCCAAACCATCATCTTCTTCTCGGAGTCGACCACATGATCACGGCAGTAGGGAGTTTGCAGAGTCTCAAGCTACAAAAAAGACTTTGGAAACACACGGGACGATGCGTACATTTGAAACTGGTGCTACACGGTCCACTCTAAAGACGGGACATCTTTCCAATCCACCATCCAAAAGTAGTAGTAGTCGTCACCACAACTCTCGTGATCTTAAACGGGCAAATAGTCGTGAAATAGCTGCAGTGGACTTTGACCCTCCTTCGAAATATAACGGGGGAAGTAAACCCAGGACTTCTCACTTTAATGAATCATACCAAGAGAGAGCACAAGACGAGGTTGTCATTAGGGATACTGTCCCGAAACAAGATAGCTCTACTTACAATATAGGAGATGAAGGCAAGAAACGCGATATGATCAAAGATGATGATAAGGCTGTTGCCATCAAGCGTATATCACGTCTTCGATCGGGAGATGCTGCCTTCATTCGACGAACTACCGGTAATTGGACATTTGCCAAGGTTAAATCTGTCAGTCCTGATTCAATTTTGTTTATTGTGGATGAAAAGGGAGCAACCAAAGACTACAAGAAGAAGTATTGGGGGAGCCACGTTCGAGCAGCGGAACGAGGAATAAAGGCTAGTGGCGACGGTGGTAGATTCTCATTAGATAACTTACCCTAACCCTTAAAGTATAAACATTTATTATGTAATGTACCACAAGTACAAGAGCCTCGCCTCCTGTCAGGCATCCACTTGAGCGGCAACGTGCTCTACACCCTGCTGTAATGGACCCAAAGATACCACTTTCTCATTACCTATGTACCTAGAAATGGCAATTTCTACGACTTCACTTTTCAATGCCACTCACCACTTACGACCGTACCCCTAACAATTATATATCGTCATGACAAACACAGCAGGGCTAGTTGGATATTAGAATATAAATAGCCATGCTACACTCAAAAATAGCAATCGTAATGACATCATCGTTAATATTATCATCATTTACTCGTCGTTTAAGCATTGCAAGAGGAGTGATGGGTTTTTCGACATCATTTTCTTGTATGCCATCAACTACTTCACATCAGTTGATGGGTAGGAGAAATCATATGAACTATGGTGGCATATCAAGATTGCCAATGAGAAAGACATCAAGTATAGTAATGTGGGGTGAAGAGGATATGCCGAAGAGACAGAAGCCTGGTGAGTATGTATTATTAACCTGCTATTTTATATGAATGTGTTGCAAATCAAGAGCATTGCTAATCACCCATTATATATATTATTATATATATATTATACACGCACACATCTTTTCTAGCAATACCAACATCCAACTTTTCATCAGAATCGGGTACCAATAGACGGCAACGCCCGCCTCGTCGTAGTCAACAGAGTAATACAGATACTGATGATTGGTTTAATGATTATGAAAGCGGTAGTAATTCATATAATCAACAAAGCAGTAGGAGTAGATCAGGGGGTAGTTCCAGTAGCAATGGATGGGATGATGTAGATGATAATGATTGGTCAACTGACAATTCTTCCGGTAGTAGTGCTAGTAAATATGAGCCATATACATATGATGCTCTATCAACAAACAATCGAGGCAGAGGCCGTGGATCTGGAATAAATCGTAATAGAGATGGAAGAGAAAGGAATAGTAACAATAGATCAAGAGGAGGATGGGATGATAGGCGGTCTAGAGGAGGGCGTGGACGAGATCAAGGTGGAAGAGGGAGAGGTGGCAGAGGGAGAGGAAGAGGCGGTGATAAAAACAGGAGAAATATTTCAGATACAGACAAAAATGGTTCGGTTAAGGTCAATCTGAAGCTCATCGAGGCTGCAGGATATCAACATTTATATGGCATAGCACCAGTCTTGAACGCTTTAAAAGCAAATGTACGTGACTTTACAAATCCTGAAATTGAAGAGAATGAAGACCTTGAAGAGTTGCATAGTAGATTGGCAGGTGTTGATGGGATTGATAATGATGGCCATTACATTTCAAAAGATCTTTGGGATAATGAATATGATGACGGCGACGACAACGACGTTGATGACAATAGAAATTCTGAAACAAAAAGGAAGAAGATTATCAAACCCGAAGCACAAACGAAGCCACATCTGTTCGTTCAAGAGACAACATTAGAAAATAACAAACGAAGCTTCCGTAGTAATGCCAAAGTTGAAGCATCCAATGAGATAGTATCACTGGCCAAACAATATGAATTACCAATAGTCGAAGTCGATAAGGGTATGTTGAATACATTATGTGGTAATCGGCCTCATCAAGGGTTTGTATTGAGATGTGGCGGAAGAGACTTTACACCCATCAAGCAATTACCGGTAGACAACAAGTCAGCGTCAGGTCCAAAGATATGGCTCGCATTGGATGAGGTCGTTGATCCTCAAAATCTTGGAGCGTTACTGCGATCATCATACTTTCTAGGTCGCGGAGCTGGTACTCTAAATATAGATGACGAGGATGATACTGGATCAGGAGGTGACGTTGGTATAATAGTATGCTCGAAGAACTCGTCTCCATTATCACCTGCGGTTAGTGCTGCGAGCGCAGGTGCTTTAGAATTCATGACAGTCTACTCAACATCAAATCTACCAAAACTATTGAACAGTGCGAAGGAGGATGGATGGCGTATATTAGGTGCGGCTGCAGATGTTCCTGATAATAGAGGTCGAGAAAGTAATAAGAATGGTGAGTTGGCCTTGGGATTAGATGATACAGGTTGGGATTTAGGAGAAGATGACGACGAAGAGAAGGAGGATATTAATGCTAATACAAAGCAACAGCAACAACATCATGAGCTACACAAAGTCGATGCATCGAGCAGTCCAACAATACTTGTGCTAGGTTCTGAGGGACGAGGACTTCGTACATTAGTAGCACGAGCCTGCACTGGGTTTGTGAGTGTACCGGGAGGTAGCGTTGGCGGAGGAGGATATGATGACGATGACGACAACACTCAAGCAGGAGTGGACAGTCTCAATGTTAGTGTCACTGGTGGCATCCTACTTTGGCACTTCCTATCTGGATAATACTCGTCTGAAATAAGGTGTTGATCTTGAATGGTAAATTGTCAGCTCAATAGAGCTCGCCGTCATCTCGGCCATCATCTTA
>Ga0214481_101025_pt1 | contig 12408 bp, 10 predicted proteins | sample M1_20Mar14CPVII9_4_FD_165057 | JGI IMG/M metagenome (GOLD analysis project Ga0214481, IMG submission 165057) | Marine eukaryotic communities from Monterey Bay, California, United States - M1_20Mar14CPVII9sort6BwellG10 | ecosystem: Environmental > Aquatic > Marine > Unclassified | place: USA...
CCCCTGACTCTAACTCTGGGTCTGTCATACCCTCTATTACTACTGTACCCGTTTCATCCAATGCCTCCTCAAATAGTTTGTCATCCGGATCTAGCTCTACCTTCCCATCCTTTCTAAACCTACTTGCCCGATTTGCTAGTGCCGCTAATACCGTTCTTTTCTTAGTTGTGTTCAATCTACCCCCTTGTTCATAATACTTTTTATTGCCATAATAATCCACTAATGTAATCCTACGTGTTGTTTCATTTCTTGTTCTAAATTTACCCGCTCTGCTTTGATTACGTTTATCCCTCTTTTTATTTGTTTTACAATATCCCCGATGTTGAGTTGTCCTGCGCCTAGATTGCCCAACATTATTACTACCCCGTCTACATGACGCTTGTCGCTGTACCCTTCCCGTAGACTTATCAGAAGGGTAGCTGGTGTCGACTATCCCCCACCCGCCGCCTCATGACGTGCAGGACTAGCATCACTAGCTTTCGAGGTAACTCCAATTGGAGATGTGGCACCAGCTTCTGGAGGTGCACCCTCTACGTCCTTAGCAGTGGTCTCTTGAGACGACTTACCAATCTCATCAACAGGTCGGGAACCTTTGCAATTGCTTGTTGACATTATTATTGTTGTTATTGTTGTTATTGAGGCTTCTTTATTGATATAATGGAGCCATAAAAGGGATAAATAATTATTTTGTTGTTTAATGTTAATTTGTTGATGTATTCAATCGAGACAATCTTTGCTATAATTTGCTATTGATTAGTTATTGCATTAATCGACGGTACACCTGAATTAAACGGGATTAATTAATTATTATTGTTGTTGTTAAGTGTTAATTTAATGTTGATATATTCAATCTGAGACAATCTATTACTATTTACTATTGATATTGACGGTACACCTGAATTAACCGCGGCCTACAGATATTACGAGCTCTTATCAATTGAAATTATTAGTCCTTTTCCACTATATGCCTTGGGTTTGGTGAATTTTGTTGTGATGCAATAGCCCGGGCTGGCGTAATTGCGACGATGATATCTTACTAGAGAGGGCGGTATATAATGTGCCGACACACACGATTGTTCGATATGATCAGATGAATTTATAGATGTAATTTTGTATTGTTACGCCGAATATTGAATGACGACTCGTTAATTATATTGTGTAATTTTGGCTTAATTTTGCTATTTTATTTTCAAGTGACTAGTCTAAACGAAAAGTGACCTCTAATAGGTACACTAAGTAAACTGGGGAAGGGGGTATAGGATTTTACACTAGGCTTATCTCATGGAGGGGGGGATAGTAAAATTTGGGGGGTATAGTTCGGTGTAACTTACTGTAGGTTGGGACTTATTTTCGCGTTTGATCGCCCCTACTAAAATATATATTTGGTATCCTTTAGATATGCTTCAAGTACAAAATTCCGAACAAAAATAAAAAAGATACTGAACTACATAAATTATATTAGTGTACATTGCTATCATGAAACTGTCTATTGTTGCTTCTATTATTGGATCGGCTGCGGCCTTTACTAGCCCAGCAGCTCCCTCTGCACGTATTTCTACCGCTGTTAACAACGGTATGAATGATTTGGCCTCTATTGCTGAGAAATCCAACCCTGTTTTGAAGTTTTATGATCCTCTTCAATTATCCTCTACAACTATCTGGGGAAATACCAATGATGAAACTATTGCATTCTTGAGGCATTCTGAGATTAAGCACGGACGTGTTGCAATGGCTGCATTTGTTGGATACATTGTTCAATCGAATGGATATCACTTCCCCTTCCCAATCGACTTCGAGGGTTCACCATACCCCTACGCTGCTGGTTCACCACCAGAACAATGGGATGCACTCTCGGATGCTGCAAAATGGCAAATCATTCTATTTGTTGGTTTCCTTGAATGGTTCAGCGAAGCCTCCGGTACTCACTATATGCGAGGAGGTGTTCCAGGAAAATACCCTAACTTCTCTGATGATAGTGCACCAAAAAAGATCCCCCACCCTGTTCCATTAAACTTGTTTGATCCCTTTGGCTTCTCTAAGAATAGATCCGAGGAAAAGAAGGCCAATGGACTTATTACAGAGATAAACAATGGCAGAGCTGCAATGTTTGGTATCCTAGGCTTCATTTCAGAGCAGAGAGTTGAGGGATCAGTACCTCTACTTAAGGGCCTTGTTCCCCATTATGCCGGCGAGACAATGGCTCCCTTTGCTTAATAAGCAACCTACTGTGTTGGACTTCATTCTTCTAAACTAAAGCCAACTTATCATTGGTTTATTTTACTAATTTATATAATATAACTAAAAACTAAACTAAACAGGTGAGACAATGGCTACTTTATTCTACTTGGGATATTGCCGTGCTCTCTGTTCAGTGGCAATGCACAGGTACAATTCCCACACTACAAGCAAAGAGATCCCCTCATATCGTTACTACTACCTACTTATTCAAGGCCCGTCAGGGCCTTGCTATATCCCAGTCCGGGGGCATAAGAGGTATCTTACTATAGCTCAAATCCAAAATGAGGGTGCTCAAGATACCGCTGTGTTTTGACTTGGTTGGTGTTGCAGAACCATAGAGATAGTGTAAACTTAAGCTCTACGCACTATTTGTAGATAGACTGTAAGAGGATTTGGTCTGATACTCTATATTTAATGTGCAGTGGCTAAAAGTATCTCTTTTTGGCTGTAACAGGGAGTCTTTTATAACTAAATGGGATATGTTGCGTCATCCTACAATACAAATGATGATAAGAGTGGTTGAAGGAGCATTATGAGGTACTAGAAGATGGGAAACCGAGTTATAACCTAACATGGTGGGTATTGGATTACAATATGCTCATATGATATATACACAACAAAACATATGCATAGAAAATGCATGAATCATCAATGTCAATATCAACAACACACTAACACACCCCAAACTAGTTCATATTGCAATAAACTAGATTCTTCACATGATAAGATACTAAAAATTCATACCCTAGATAAGCATGTCATTAACACCAAGTCATCTTATCTTTTAAATTAGGCTTTGCCTCTAAGTATATACAAGTGCTAGTTTTAGTTACTCTAGTTTTAGCTAAGTTATACATTAAAGTGCCAGTTACTCTAGTTAGGCGTGCCTATAAAGAGCAATTTCTTACGGGCCTCTTTACCATAGTAACTATTTATTCCCATACATGTCAGTTATGTCGTCGCCTACCTATAAAAGTTAGGCTTTCGGATACCCGACATAGTATTAGTAATGTGCTTTTCATACCGTTGAAAATGACGCAGGAATGCTCACTGAGCAGTGCCCAGTGGAAACCCTCTTGTTGTTGATGAAAAATCAATACCGGACCATCACCACATCACAGTAGTATTGACGAGGAGTAAAAAGGTGGAGCCAAAAGTTGATTTACAGGTGCATGCCATAATATGCTGATTAGATGGTTGAGGAGGCTAGATTGATGAGGGCTGATTGGGGCATACTTAATGAGATGAGGGCTGTGGGGCATACACCCAACAGATGAAATCATAAGAAATCATTTCAATAAAGAAGCTTGTTACACCATGTTACCGGACGTTACACGTCGTCCTTCGGTATCACACATTTGTATGCATGATCTTCAGTTCGGTCTCGAGGAGCGTCACCCCACCTGGTCCTTATAGGGCCGCATTAGGATTCTACGTGCAGCATGTTGTTGGCAGCTCTGTTATGCTTGGTGTTGTAGGCCTGGGGTTGGGGTTTAGGGTTAGGTGATGTGGCCTAGGATACGGGTGTTTAAAAAAGTATAGGGTGAAGTCCCCGAACTAATCACAGCTGCTAGACCAACACTATCATCCTTAGGTGCAATCTAATACAAATCGATTCGTACAGCTGTACATTGCAAAATTATTGCCTCGATCTTAAGACAAGCTTATTCCAGACCTCCAGGGAAGAAGAGGAGAGGCTCCGGCTAAGGAATATAATGTGTGGTTGGTTGTAGGATATTGTGATGTGTGTGTTCGTGTGAGGGTTGTGAAAAAAAAAATGGAAGCAAACAGATAATATCATCTCTCACCATTATAATATATAATTGATTCCAATACTATCATCATCAGGCGCGCGCCTCTGTGTTCTCCCGCTACGATTGCATTTACTGATTCTTTACCATGGCTCGAAATAGCTTTATCATAAAGTCTCTACTTATTTTCAATCCGGTTTCTGTGCTTTCTTCTTCTTCACAAAACTCATGCTTTGCGAGACGTATATACCTTTCTATTTGAAAAATTTTGAACGATAAGTCGCCATCAACTTCTTTGTACTTGTCTCTTGCTTTTGCAAAGTATTCTGATGCAGCCTTTCCGCTTTCCCTGTTGTCATTCTTTCTTGCTTCCCCCATAGAAAAATTGGCAAGACATTCACAGACTAATCCTTCATTCTGCAATATTAAATTTGGGTTGTCTTCGTCACTTCCTTTCATCTCTATATAATGGTAATATTTCGTGTGCAATACGAGTGGCCTCATTTTTGTGCACTAATCTCCATGTATCAACTTCAACGAGCATGATACCTCGGTATCCTTCCTAAATGTCTGATGTAGAATACTATAATATGCTCCCCGTCCTCGCGGATCCTTGGTGCCAGTGCCATATGCAATGTAGTATATCAGGTTATTCCTATTCTCTCCCCATTGACGGACATGTATTTTATTGCAACTTGAGATCCCGATTAATTCTAAACCTGAATTTCCGAACAACTTCTCAAACATAACTATATCCAATTCTAATATACTATCCAGTGTAATCGTTACATCTGCACCTCGTAGTACGTATTGATCCCACTCTGTATCAACTACTGTATCCGCACTATGGAGTGCCTCATAATATACAAACGCACAGTCTGCAAACTTCCTTACTTCAATCATGATGTATTGCCAATCCTGGACATTGAGGGGGTTATCATCGTACTCTCCCCATGCTCCGTGGTAATGGGCCTTGATCATGCGATATCGCAAAAACATTGATGCCAGTATCCCCATCAGCATCGTACATCCTCTCCCCATTCTCCCCAATCCTTGATAGATATCGCAAAAACATTGATGCCAGTATCCCCATCAGCATCGTACATCCTCTCCCCATTCTCCCCAATCCTTGATAGATATCGCAAAAACATTGATGCCAGTATCCCCATCAGCATCGTACATCCTCTCCCCATTCTCCCCAATCCTTGATAATGACTCGTATGGCAATGTAATATGTGAAGATTGTTGGGAGAATCTTGATGCTTGGGCAGGTATACGACGAGTGCTAGGTAAGGTATATTGAGATGTCGATACAGTGGCTGATATATGTGTCTATTCAGAAACATCATAACTAGCCTCAAGAGTGCCGAAACTGGTATGGCTGCCATTAGTGCATCAACGGTATGCACATCCTCTTGTTGAATTAAACTTCTTCTTGGCAATATACATACGGGTATACTTCTGGATAATGATGACACTTGGTAAAACCTTGGTCACAGCCTCTTGGTATCTTCGTCCAGATCCTGTGATATGCCTTGAGATGGACCGCTCGATCTTCTTGCCTTGCTTTCTCTTGACCTTGTACAACATGAAGAAAACAGGATCTTTGGCATTCCTACATTCATCGGCGTCAGCAATCTTGCGCAAAATAAAAATACGTTGTGTGCAGTATTCCTTGAATAAATGCCGTATTTTGGTAGCGGCAGCAATCTTTGTTGTAATACCGTCCTCGGCACTATTAATACCAGAACTAAACTCGGTGTCAGCACTTTTAATTTCATCTGGTTCCTTCCCGATGTGAATATTCTCATCCCCAATTAATAGTCCACCCGAATTCCTATTGTTTAATTCACTACTGCCCAATAAACTAATTCCAACTTTATCCGTATCTGCTAAAATACTATTCTTATCGTCCTCTGCGGTTGGCACAATGTCACCACTATCTCCCCCACTACTGCCCATATTATAATCCCCATCCGATACAATTTCAACCTCAGATACTGATAATTCATCTTTTAATGTATTATTATTATCCACCTTAATACCTTTAGTTTGAATAGGGGGGCCGTACAAGTTTGGTATTTGTAACGTTGGTAACATACCATATGCTGGTAAGATAAGGGCTAACCGAGACGATGATACTGTCTCACGTTCCTTGGGTTCGCTGGCCTCTTCTCCATAATACCATTTTGTAAAGTTCACAAAATACAAAAAATCATCATGTGTACACTTGGTGATATCGGCGTATCCATCAACGATTGGCCCCGTTATTTCCTGTATGAAGTTGATATAAGAGTTTATGCACAATAGCTCGTCCAACTGTGCCTTGTCAATTATTCCATCTTCCTCCAATGACCATATCCAATCATTATTATCACACCTCAGATTCATAATGAAGCATCTCACACTAAAATCGCTAGTGGTAGCCTGACGTGTGTACCGATAGTGTATTGTTATTATATTATCCATCATACCACCCGGTGCAATGTTAAGTAGTTCCCTCACAGTGTGATTATATATATTTTGATATTTGGGACCTGGTTCATTTATGATGTGCCTTAACTTGCGATTCTCCGGGTGAGTATCTACACGCAATTGCAAATCATACGTGGTATCATCTAATGGCGGCGTTCCTCCATCAGCGATGTTGACAATAGTATCTCGTGGGGGACTTGGGTCAACCATTGGTTTAATGTCCGTATCAGACATCTCGTTAATAATATCTTGCATTTGATATTTGTTGGTTTACTACGTCGGGTTGTTCACGGTTGGTGGTTATGATGCTGGCCAATTCCACCCAATTTTATTTTATATGCCACGGTACGTCCGAGGTAAGGACAGGGTTATTATATCTTAAACTCCCTCAGCTACCAGTTAGTAGACCGCAAGTTACTGTAACTTTTCTGCTTGCGATGTATAGTATAACATTAATTAATTAAATAAACCTACTCTTCCCATAGAGCAGGACTGTTAATCTAACAAGTGAATGGGCTTCTACAATTCACTATCATCCGTAAGTCCAGCGATTACTGCCAGAGACAGACTACAATATGCAGTATAACTACAACTAGACGACGTCTATTATTCTTCTTATTCTCTAAACTATAAGCTCATTATTCCTGATGAACCTTCGTCATGAGACCAACACCAATTGGGATGCGTATCTCCAGATTCGGATGCGATCCGCTGCACAGAATCCTGTCAACATTAATGCATAATCTCATAAAACAAACATCAAATACTTGTTGCAAATATCAGTAATCAGCCATCTAATTCATTGCAAGATATGGAATTCAACTGTGCACACAATACAGGAAGGTGTGTAATGCCCTTGCCGCATTAGGTCTTTGGGATAGAGGTGGTAAAGTTAATAGTCGCAAGAAGTCAAAACACACCATACGACAAGCTCCAGTTGAGTATGAAGCCATCGATACAAATCATAAAAGTGATACTCTCGATGTCGTCGATACTTTATCCAGTGAAGGAGAATCGAGTGACGACATTCCATATGGGCCATACCCATCGGATCTCTACTATGATGAAGAGAATACAGATATAAATCCCAGAAGATACGGCTTGGATAGAGTGAACAGTGGTGCATCAGTTTACCTAGCCTAGGTGTGAGGTAAGATGTTCGTATTTATCTTATGTTTAACAATATTAAATAAACTCTATCTCACCTCACAATCTTAGTTTGTACAACCACAGACTTTAAGATCTAATCTTGACATCCTCTTGTGTACCAGCAGTTCATCCAGTGAAGAAGAAGTTACTAATGTTATATCAAGTACAAGCTCATCAAGTGTAGAGGAATATCCGAAGGTATCCTTCATGATACGACTATTCTCCGTCAAGATAATCGATGTCACATTCTCTCTGTCTCTATCTCAAACAATTGATGATATAAGGACCGAGATACAATCTCAGTTTGGACTAGTTCCATCTCAGTACATCCTAAAGGCTGGGTATAAGGCATTGTACAGTCTAAGAGTGAATAATATCATTATTGGAGTTGAAGATGATCTCGGCAGCTCGGATATGCTGTCTGTAGAGGAAGAAGTAGGAGTAGAGCCAGCGAGTGCCGCTGAAGAAGTTACAAGAGAGGAGTTAGAAGGCATGGATAGGAATGACTTACGAAAGCTATACAAAAGGAGAGGCGTGTCAACGTCAGGAAGGAAGAGAGAGTATGTAGACCGCTTTATGGCTGCTCAGGCGGCTGGATTCCCACCAAAGAAGCAATCAAAGACTAATAGAGAGAGGAACTCTGAGTCTAGAGGTAAGAGATCCGAGAAGAAGAAGCAAGATGATAATGCTAAAGTTGCAAAGCATAATGCTAAAGTCAGAGAAGATAAGAAGACTGCAATTGAAGAGAGGTGGCCGACTTATAGCACGCTACAGGGAGAGAAGCCTGGCAAGGACTACAACCTGGAAAGGCATACCGATAATGTGGAGACGGCACTGCTTCTCTTCCATCTCGAAAGTGGTGGTTGGAAGTACCGGGAGTCTGAGTGGTTGATTGCGTATTTACATGTGATGAAAAGATTAGCAGAAGCAGATGATAGTTGTATTAGCAAGTTGAATGGCTTGTTGGAGTTGAGTATAGAGAGGTACTCGACTTTATATAAGACTCTTTATCAAGAGGTCTTAAACGACAATGATCTGAAGCAAGTATGTAAGTGGAAGAGTCAGACTGAGCATCGGCAGCTAATGAATAGGAAAGAAGCAGTTCTTGAGTGGTTTGCTACGACTGATTCTATCTCACTTGATGACTGTAAAGCTGAGAATGGCATATTTAACTGTAGATCTTTGGTTGGTCTACTGCTAAAAGTTCCTGCACATTGGTGGGTTGGCTGTAGCGGCAATAGGTTATGGAGGTGTGAAATTGAATCGATTGATTTTCATGATGCTGCAGAGAGGTATTTCACCATCAAGTGTCTCGATCGTGATCCTGGCGATCCACATCAAAAACAACGCTATCAGATGGCATATGAAGCTATCTGTGAATATGCAGATCACGAGCAGGATAACTTCTCGCGATTTAATCTACCAAGAGATCCAGTACCTTACATTGACAGTGCATTGAACGTTAGATGCGAGGAGACATTGCAAGAGCTGAGAAAGCTAGACGGTAAGGCCACTAACGCTATATGTTTTGCTCGTTTCAATATCTTGTCTTCTTCTCTAACATGTATTATCTTTGCCTATGCCTATGCTTTGCACAACTAGCCCAACTAGTATCAAGGTATGTGACGGATGTTGGAAAGGATACCATGGTTTACTTATATCGAAATCTATCTTGCATCTCACATACCTTTCCCAACAACTAATCTCACCATAGAATATGGTACTACCCTATGTACAGTGAGACATGTGTACAGAAATGGAGATAGATGTATCTTATATGAAGAAGCGATTGTGGTATTGATATAGTACCAATGAAAGATCCATCTTTACTAATCAGAGTTCGTGCTTATAATATTATTAAACTAACGATAGAATGAACATCAATACAAGAGAATAATAACTAGTTATATATCTTATCGGTTTATCAAAGACCCAATAGTTATAACCAGAACAGCTACGAAGCTGATATATTAATCATTATAATCGAAGAGAATAGTGCTGTAACGGTGCTAGTAGTTGAGACTGATCATCTCGCTGAAAACTACATAAGAAAAAGAAATATAAAGTAAAAGAAATAAGAAAAGAATAGCGCAAAGAAGTGCTGTGGTTGAGACTGGCCCTCTCGTGAAAACTGCATAAGAAAAGAAAATAAGAGAAGAATAGCGCGCGTCACTAGTGAGAGTGAACACTAATAGAGAAAATATAAAGCGCAAGAATCCCCGGCGGAATAATAGAACCGCTTATAGTGAATAGGGGGAAGCTGACGATACAGAGATCGCAGCAGAAAGAGTAAGAAAGCTAGTGACAGAGAGGTCGCAGCTATATTATAAATGAAATTTGTCGCAGAAGTAAAAACAGATCCAGCAGACATAGGTTTAATAATCTCAGCGGCATTGATAGCAGCGGCAATTGCGGCATTCACGAACTGGGTAACTCGACCTAGAAAGAAATTACCTATAAGGGTAAGGAGAGGATATCCTGCAGCAGTAGCAGTAGCGCCGCCAAGAAGAATAAACTATCCGGCAGTGACAGTGCCACCGCAACCGCCTAGAAGAATTTATAACAGTAGAAATGGCGGACGAAGACGTAGACCACGAGGCGGTAATGTTAACAGGCCTGGAGGTAATAGGGTTCGACGAGCAAGATGCAGGAGAGGCATTTGCTCAGTACACGGGCATTCTAACATTGAGTGATTTAATAGATATGTCAGATGAAGATATTAAGGATTCATGTTCCAATTTTAATAAGGATGACGAAAATGAATTTACAGTCAACATGAGAATCAGGAGGTACCTTATCCTGCTTGCATTTTGGGCTAAAGAGCGTAAATATCGAGGGAAGCCATGGGTAGACCCTGATCACGAGGACCGTGTACATCCTCATTTAACCTTGGACATCCTGAAACTGTATGATATTACTAAAAAGAATGACGAGAAAAGAAGTAAGTTTATCGTAAAGCCTGAGAAAATCCCTGTGTATTCTACGGACTGGGACATGTGGCTCGATCTATTCACAGGCTACTTAAAGAATATTCCAAGTGAAACAGGAGCAAGTTTGTTTTACCTCATCCGTCCAGATAAGCCGGATGGATGGGATGCTGAAAATGATGCCCAGATGAAGAAACAAAGCGATTATATGAGTTGCTACATGAGGGGAGTTGGCATGAGAATGATGTGCAGAAGTTATGGACTATCCTGGTACCTGCCGTCCGCAACAACTCCTCCGCTTGGGACACTGTGAGGACCCACAGCGTCGATGAATCTTCCCCCGTCTCGGGTGGTGATGCTGCAGCCGCATGGAAACAATTGCACAATCAGCACGAGGGTGCTGATGCAAGGCAACATAAAGAAGCCAAGGCACTGGGCGTTATTGCAAAAGGCGCAACACTATACAGTAACGAGACTTACATTAACGAGTTTATTGATAAAACGAACAGCCTAACTGCCTCATTTAATGTCCTCGAGAGAAATCCTAATCGCCGTTTGGCGGATGAAGACAAGATAAAGGTCTTAGTTGAAATGATGTCGCCGATTCACAATAATCACAAGTTAGCCTTAGATGTCCACAAAGTCAAAACAGAATACAGAAAGGATTATAGTGGAGCTGTCCAATACCTCACTGGAAGGGTTGCAGAAGAATATGGCAATTTGAACTTACCAGCTCACCTCCCTCGGTCTGCAAGGAGAACTATCCGTGAAGCGACTAGGGACGGAGTTGATTATAGCTACAGAACTCATGGGAGGACATACAATAATGTATTCAGTATACCATCGCGTATATGGGATGCACTGGATAATAACGTACGTAATGATATCACCGCTGAACGTGATAGGAGAGCCGAGCAAGGCCAAGCACCTCGTAACTATATGAGTAGAGGAAACAACTTTAATAGCAGAGGACGTGGCGGCGGACGCCAATTCAATCAAACCCGGGGAGGGTTTCGAGGCCGTGGCTTTCATAACAGAAATCGTAGCTATGGGCGTGGATACGACCACTTTCGAGGTAGAGGTGGCGGCCGTAACTACGGTGGACGTCATGGACGGGGATATAATGACCGTGGATCTTATAGAGGCCGAGGAGCCGATAATAACAGTAATGAAAGAAGTGTCAGTCAGGCACAGAGGGGAGATACTAGTACTGGATTACCCGCAAATATCTCTGTGAGCGAAACTGATTCAGCTAAGTCAACAACATCTCGTAGTAGCACCTCAAAAGGAGGACGTGCCGGCCTCGGTATGGGCTCAGGTGCACATTTGTAAAAGACGACGTAGTAAGCGTCCTGTGTTGAATTGTAATAGAAAATGAAAAATGTGTTGAATTGTAATAGAAAATGAAAAATGTGTTGAATTGTAATAGAAAAGAAAATGAAAAAGTGCTGAAATATAATAGAAAATGAAAAGCGCTGAAATGAAATAGAACAAAGAATAAATGTTCAACAGAAATAAGAAATGACCTAACTGTTGAAGAGTATAACTCCACTTGCTTATTTGATTATGTTCTATTTCTGCTCCTCAGATATTGGTGCTGTACATAGGCATGCTTAATGTCAGTGGTGGGCAAATCGACTCCTGAAATTTTGGCCCAAGTAAGAAATTCCCCAATGGAGCCACGAGATACAACTCGAACACACACGGAGATATCAGGAGCTAAAGTCCTGTGCCCATCATAAACGTCAAGGCCGAGCCGGCAGGCAGTTTTCACGGGAATCATACGAGACAGTATCAGTACTTCCACAGCCACAAGACAGGAGGAAATTTTACCCTGTTACTTTTGGAGAGCAAACGGATCTTTTTCA
>Ga0214481_101029_pt1 | contig 12391 bp, 11 predicted proteins | sample M1_20Mar14CPVII9_4_FD_165057 | JGI IMG/M metagenome (GOLD analysis project Ga0214481, IMG submission 165057) | Marine eukaryotic communities from Monterey Bay, California, United States - M1_20Mar14CPVII9sort6BwellG10 | ecosystem: Environmental > Aquatic > Marine > Unclassified | place: USA...
GGGTAATAGTACCACAACAGACTCAGCAATCAAAGAAGATACAGAAGATAATGATGATTTAGACAAAGAAGGAGATAGTGCATTCTCCTTTCAAGAACATCTCTATCAAGCGCCAAAATCAGTGGATACAAAGACGAATACATACAATCATTCAAACATTGCAGCTTACCTAAAATCAGGAGCCTTACCATCAAATAAACGTCTTAAGAATTGGAAACATTCACATTCACCAATGATACTGGTAATAACAATCTCAGCAAGGAGAGCAGTTGAATTGATGAAACAATTAAGTAGTGAGATTAAGTTACCCATATGTAAATTATTCGCGAAACATATGAAAGTTGAGGAACAGGCTGAGTTACTTTGCAATGGTGTTGGTGGTAATAAGAACAATAACAATCATAGTAGTGGAGGAGGAGGTAATAACAAGAAGAAGGCCAAGTATTACAGTCTCGCCGTAGGGACACCAAATCGATTACTAAAGCTATTGCAACATACAGAAGGAGAGGGTGGTGGCGGTCCAGCGTTACGATTGAATCATACAGAATTGATAATTATTGATTGTCATACAGACTCTAAAGGGTGGAATGTATGCACATTAAAGGATACATCGAGTGATTTAATGGAGGTATTACGTATGAGTGTTATTCCACAGTTGGAAAAGAGGCAGGGCAAGGTGAAAATTGGTCTGTATTGATAGTATTAATCTAAGATCTACCTCTATGTTGGTTGCACACAAATACAGAAAGTTATAAAAGAGATACACTCATCCGTCTATCTACTGACAAGATAAGGTTTGCAACAAAAAGCAGAAGGATATTATATGTTCAAAGGATAATAAGGCTCTTTAAGACAATCAAAGCAAGGCGATTTGGGGCGGGGTTCGTGTCTTTGTGACCAGTCAACTTGAAGTTCTAGGTACTATGCAGTTTTTCCACAAGACATTCTCCGATCCTTGCTAGTTTCACCAGTTCTGTGCAGTTTTGTCCATTCACTCAATATCACTAGGCAGAGAGGGACAGGTCAATCAACATGACAATCAAGTATGCGCCTACAGCCGATGCTTAACTATCCCTTTAGATGTTAACGATCTCTGTGCTTTATTTGCAACATTTCATTACGATTAAAACGAGAGCTCTTCAATTTTGATTGACAAGTCATAATATTACTACCACTACCATTGCATATTGCAATTGCAAACACAGACACAACAATACAAACAACTACTTTTGTCATTCATCATTAATACATTGATACGCCGGCATTATATCAACATAACACATCATACTAATCAAGGTTACATATGTGTAGAGTCACCATGTCCGATACCGATCAAGAGCTACCTCCACCTCGACCGTACACGGAATACAACATCTTCTTCCAAATTGAACGTGGTAAGTACCTTTTCTAATCGTCTTCTCCATTGTAGTGTAATTTATCTATCAGCTTGATAGAGATGTTCTTGAAAGGAGAATGCACTATCTCCTTCTTTGTCTAAATCATCATTATCTTCTGTATCTTCTTTGATTGCTGAGTCTGTTGTGGTACTATTACCCTCAGATAACTTTGTAGCATGAGAATATAACGTATTCAAGAACATGGATTGACTTTCCGTACTATCTAATGCTATACCTCTTCCTGCATGTATCAGTACATTCTTTGAATTAGTTGATACTATCTTTTCCTTCTTCCTCTTTTTTTCCCTCTTTTTGGATGATATATCATCTCCTTCTGCATTGGTATCATTATTGTTCTTTCGTTTCTTAGACGGCACAGAGGAGATGGCAGACTCTTTCAATGCTACAATATCTTCATCGTCTTCATCATCCGAAGAAGATAAGATTGCAGTACCCCGGTTATCTGATGAATCGATAAGACCAGCATCAAAGAGATATTCATCATCGGAAGCTAGATCATCCCCCATTTTGTTTTGTCAGTCTATTAACTAGTCGCCGCCGAAGTAGTACTATATAGAGTTCCTCTGTGAGAGATGTATATGGATATGGTATGCAATATACAACCGCAGTAGCCGTCAATACTTGTTCAAAAATAGCTTCTTTGTCTTAATTGCGTGCTTTGTTAAAAAATTGGTTGGTTTTGCCAAATGATAGGATACCACCCCCATCTCCCCCATCAATGTGTGAAGAGTTGTTGATATCAAAGAGAGAGAAATGAAGTATGCAACTGGTATTATTGTACAATAGCGACTCCTCCTATACTCCCCTACCATTATAGTATTTGGCTCCGTTTCTTATTCTCTTCATAGGAGGATACCTTCCCCCTATCAACAACACAAATTACTGTCATTGAAACAATCTCCCCTTTGTATCTTATCAATATGAAGACAACTAAATGCAGTGTATGTAATGAAGACTTTCCATCGAGGAATAAATTATTCCAACACTTGGAATCGTCTGGACATGGTAGTAGAGTATCAACAGTAATTAAAGATACATCTCAGATTGATGTAGATGATAATAACTCCAAACAGCAACCACAACTGTCTAAGGGGAATGATGCTTACTATGAATACTACCGTCGTCAAAAGATATGCAATACGGATGACGATGAGGTATGGAAAGAAGCATATCACAAACTACGAACACCATTACCAATCACATATCGTATACATGAATCTTCTCCATTAAGTGCATTTAGTGTTGATTTATTGTCACTAATGGATAAGAATGAGAGTGAGGGGCATGAATCTCAACTTAAAGATTGGTCATTTACAAAGTCTGATAAGGATGATACAATTCCTAAGTTACGAATGACAATAACATCAAATGTACATCGTAGTAACAAGCGGAGTAAAGACGATGTTGATAAAGATACATTTTCATCGGTACTACATGCACTCCAAGAACTTGGCTGTGTACATCGTCAAGAATTGGTTAGTGCGATACCTCCATTAGTACTTTGGTCTGTGGGCTCAACTAGTGGAGATAGTGGGCCTATTGTGGCAGATATGTGTGCAGCGTAAGTAAAGTTTGCACGATGAGACTTTGATATGTCCATATCTCATGTTCATTTACTCTTGATCATTAGCCCCGGGAGCAAGAGTTTGCAATTATTAGACATGATTTATACTTCAAGCAAGCAAAACATACCATCAGACTTATTAGTAGTCAATGATTCGGATCGGAATCGTATTGTTACACTCTGTCAACGAACTAGGCATGTACCTAGAGCTCCCATGTTAGCAATTAACATGGATGCGAGATACTTTCCGGGTATGAGACGATCACATATTATCAAACAAAAGGCCGGTTATAAACAGAAATATGATAAGGTACTCTGTGATGCGCCCTGTAGTGGTGACGGTACAACAAGGAAGTCGAAACCTGTGTGGAATACTTGGAGTATGGGGCATGCTATGTCGTTACACCGACTACAGAGAAGGATACTACGACGTGGGCTGGAACTGTTGAGACCTGGCGGTATTATTGTGTATAGTACTTGTAGTCTCAATCCTTTGGAAGATGAGGCTGTGGTTGCGTCAGTTATTGAAAATGTGGGTGGAACTGAAGCAGTTGAGATTGTACCTTTGCCAGATTGGCTCGTCAAAAGTTTTAGTGGTCTGGCAACATGGCAGGTTCCACACCCAAAGTTTGGAAAAAATGAAGTAAATGATATGTATCAAACATTTGAAGATGTACCGTTAGAGCATCAGGCTAGTGGTATGAAAGAAAAGAGCAAGAAGAAGAAGGGTGGTCAAGTTAGTAGAACTATGTTTCCACCGTTAGATAAAGAATTAACAAAGCAGCTCGGCCACTGTGGTAGATTTATACCCAATGATTCTCTCGATTCTGGAGGCTTCTTTGTTGCATGTCTCAAACGAATTAAAGTAGGAGAGCTTGGAGATGAAGAAAAGGCTCAAGCAAGAGAAGGACCTTCGGCTGCAGAGTCGACACGTGCAGAGGATAAAGAACAACAAGATATTAAAGATACAATATCACCAGCTACAGAGAATCAAGACACAGAGCCGACGCCCTCAGATGGAGCCGAAGTTAGAGAAGGAGACTGGTATTGTGGAAGCTGTAAGAAGCTCAACTTTGCCAGTCGTAAGAGTTGCTTCTCGTGCAAAGTTAGAAAGCCAAGGGTAAAGGCTGATAAGAAGGATGACACAATTCAGCAACCACTACTTCGGAAGCCAGTGGATGACGATGCATCAGTGTTGAATGAATTTTATAATCAATTTGGTATTGCTCCTACATCACTACCACTCGATAACATCCGAATTATTCATCGCAAAAGTGAGAAAGTGATAGTATTAGTGTCTACCGCTCTATCCAAGTTGGCAATAAGTGATAGTTGGGGGGCAGTGTGAGTACTAATGTGATGTTTACTTATTCTGTAGTACCTTCACTAAACATATTCATCTATCTGATTTCCCAGAAGAGAGCTGGGGATTAGTCTCGCTTCTTTGCCTAATGAAGATGGTCCTCTTAGATTGGTTGATGAAGGTCTTCATGTTGTTACTCAACACGCCACAAGGCGTCACCTCAAACTACCCCTTGCTACATTTCTCAATGCACTCGTTCAATCAGTAAAGCAACTCTTGGTATCTTCTTCTAAAGAAGAGGTAGAACGTGTGAAGAATACACTTGATCGTTCGTTTAATGTGGATAGTCTCTGCAAAGAACAGATGTGGTATGATTCTCTCAATGATAATTCATTAAAGTCAACGTGGAAGCTATGTAAGGAGTCTCCTGGGTACTTTATTGTCTCTTGTGAGTTGAATGGAGGCTGTTTTAATTTCTCTGCGAGTATAGACTCAAAGGGGATAGTGACCGTTCAAACATCATTGAGAGTGGTCGCTGCAATGTTAGTAGTAGTGCACAAGTATTCAGAGCTGAGGCCCTCAGATTCGTCGAGCAAAAGGCCTAGGCTAGGCAATACTAATCTATAATCAGATACAGTATAAGATTTTCAAATAACTTTCTGTGTAGAAGACACGGCGCGAAGAAGAAGACAAAGAAGAATAAGAAGGACTCTGCTATGGAAGCTTTTGCTGGTGCCAAATGTAATGCTGCCGGAAAGAGTGGTGATGATGATGATATCTCGGAGGATGATCAAGGAGATGATCCTAGAGGTGGCGGCGGTGGCGTTGTTAAGAGATATAAAACGCCAAGTTCTTCAAAACCGTACTGCTAAGGTGATAATAACACATGTACAAACCAAGCGCAGAGTGGAGGTCTGTGTAGAAGACACGGTGCGAAGAAGAATTTGTGTTCACATGAAGGATGTACACATCAAAAAGTGAACAAAGGATTTTGCAAGCAGCATGGTGCAGCTCCACCTGAACCATGCATATTCGTAGATGGGTCGGGGCAACAATGTACGACAGCACGTCGAGTGGGGGAGTATTGCAAGAAACACAATCCGAACAAGAAGATGTGCAAAGTTTGTAAGAAAAATCAAGATACTGGGAGGGGATACTGCGATGGTTGCCGGCAAAGAGTGGCCCTCCCATTCAACGCTAGGTTGTGTAGTGGGGGGTGAGGGGGTATGATAAGAAATATATAACCAAACAATTTTGATTCATCTTATCAATTACTAACTAACATCTATACACTCCGTGTGGGCTCTCCGCGGACAGCTAACGGGTAGTGATTTAATTCTCATTTCCCTCCTCTGGAGATGGACTATATGCCGGACTAACGAGAGATGACAGTAGCATTAACTTTTGTTAGTTATGCTTGGCAATGGAAATCAAGTAAATACAAACACAGACTTACCTTGTAGGACTATAAGCCGGAGAAGTTGGTGCTAGAATAACAGAGAACAGGTTGTTTGAAGAATGGTTAGTTAATTATGAAATGATGAACTCCCTCTCTACTGGATGACTATAAATAATAGACTACTCACAATATGCGGGAGAAGTCGGTGCTGAAAAGAGGAGTAAAGGAAGAGGTTGGTTAGTTAATTACGGAGAAGAAGAACAAGAACAATGATAACAACAATAAGGTTGATTGCTCACAGTATGCCGGTGAAGTTGGTGCTGAAAAGAGGAGTAAAGGAAGAGGTTCATTAGTAAGGAAGTAGACAAGGACGAGGATAACAATAATAGACTACTCACAATATGCCGGAGAAGTTGGTGCTGAAAAGAGGAGTAAAGGAAGAGGTTGGTCAGTGAGTTACGAAGTAGAGAGACAAGGATCTCTTACACAGACAAGCAACAACTCACAGTATGCCGGTGAAGTTGGTGCTGAAAAGAGGAGTACGTAAGAATAGATTGATTAGTGAGTTACGAAGTAGAGAGATAAGGATCTCTTACACAGACAAGCGACAACTCACAGTATGCCGGTGAAGTTGGTGCTGAAAAGAGGAGTAAAGGAAGAGGTTCATTAGTAAGGAAGTAAATAGAAAAGGATCTCTTACACAGACAAGCGACAACTCACAGTATGCCGGTGAAGTTGGTGCTGTAAAAGGAAGAGATTGGTTAGTTGCGTACAGAGAAGAAGAACAAGAATGATGATTACAACAATAAGGTTGATTGCTCACAGTATGCCGGTGAAGTTGGTGCTGAAAAGAGGAGTAAAGGAAGAGGTTCATTAGTAAGGAAGTAGACAAGGACGAGGATAACAATAATAGACTACTCACAATATGCCGGAGAAGTTGGTGCTGAAAAGAGGAGTAAAGGAAGAGGTTGGTTAGTGAGTTACGAAGTAGAGAGACAAGGATCTCTTACACAGACAAGCGACAACTCACAGTATGCCGGTGAAGTTGGTGCTGTAAAAGGAAGAGATTGGTTAGTTGCGTACAGAGAAGAAGAACAAGAATGATGATTACAACAATAAGGTGGATTGCTCACAGTATGCCGGTGAAGTCGGTGCTGAAAAGAGGAGTAAAGGGAGAGGTTGGTTAGTTAGTTACAAAATTAGAAAGACAAAGAACGAGGATAACAACAATAAGGTGGATTGCTCACAGTATGCCGGTGAAGTTGGTGCTGTAATTAAGGAGTAGAGACAAGGATGATCGATAGAGGAAGCAGTTCGTGAGTATATTAGTAGAAGAACAAAGGCATTCGATAGATAAAAAGACAAACAAACACTCACAGTATGCCGGTGATGTTGGTGCTGAAAAGAGGAGTAAAGGAAGAGGTGGGTTAGTTCATTATGAAGCAGAGAGACAAGGATCTCTTACACAGACAAGCGACAACTCACAGTATGCCGGTGAAGTTGGTGCTGAAAAGAGGAGTAAAGGAAGAGGTTCATTAGTAAGGAAGTAGAGAGACAAGGAGGATCGAGGATAACAACAATAGACTACTCACAGTATGCTGGAGAAGTTGGTGCTGTAATTACGGAGTAGAGACAAGGATGATCGATAGAGGAAGCAGTTCGTGAGTATATTAGTAGAAGAACGAGGATATTCGATAGATATAAAGACAAGCAACAACTCACAGTATGCCGGTGAGGTTGGAGCTATAATAAGAGATAAAAAGGATAACAGACAATACAGAATGGTTGGTTAGGGTTGATTCGATTGACAAACAAAGACATGAAAGATGAAGTGAAAAAAATGATGATTTCGGTATCCTTCAATCTCTACTTCTCGTGACGACGACGACGACGAGATGACTACTACTATTACAGCAACAAATAACTCACAGTAGGCTGGGCTAGTGGGTGAATATGCCGGACTAAGGAGAGAGAGAGAGAGATGTAGTAACTTCTGTTAGTGACGGCTTGCAAAGGACATCAAATGATACAAACTCAAATCACTGAGACTTCATCTTGATCACTATACAAACTCAGACCTACCTTGTAGGACTATATGCTGGTGATGTTGGTGCTAAAGAGAGAGCAAAGGAAGAGGTTCATTAGTACATTAGTTGATAGAATAGAAAGACAGGCAATCATTGGGAAGAGATGTAATTTTTGGAAATCGGTATCCTAGGATACCGATTACCGATTTGAGTCTCCCCTCAACAACACAGTTGAAGATGTAGTACAAAGACAATCAATTACTCACAGTAAGCTGGGCTCGTAGGGGCTATAAAGGGAGATTAAAATGATGATAGACATTACAGAAGGATTGGTTAGGGTTGATTCAAGTGACAAGTAAATGCATGTGTTCAAAAATTCAAAAATTGTATATTCTTACAGTACGCCGGGCTAAAGATGAAGAGAAGACAGAGACAGAGAACTTTTATTAGTCATGTGGTTTGTATAAAGCAATCAAGAAGTTAATATCAACGCAGACTTACCTTGTTGGACTATATGCTGGTGAAGTCGGGGAATAGGCCTGTGGTCGAGAGGAAATAAAATATACAAGACGGTTAGAAAAGAGTTTCATCATCATACCGTATCATCAGCTTCTCCAATACAACAACACCGAGACACTCACGGGAGATGTCGGGCTGTACTGCTGTAGAAGCAAAAAGGGGAGAAAAGTGATTATATTAGAGAGAGGTGATAAGAATAGAACATCAATCTTCCCCACAACAACTTCTTACCGGACTGGCACTTCCAAACTGATCTCCTGTACCGTAGCTTCCACTTGCTCCACTGTAGCTACCGCTTGCGGGTGAGTATGATGGCGAGAAGCCACCAACTGCTGGACTAAAGCCTCCAGCTGCATCGGCAAAGGGAGACATTTCAACGGACGCGTTGTTCATACTTGGACTGGATGCGAATGGAGTGGAGGCATAAGGTGTCGGCATACCAATACCCCCAGCTAATCCAAGTTCCTTGTCACCTTCAAATCCATCAACAACAACCTCTACGGCATCACGGATAACCTTGTGCTCATCAAGCAACAAGTCCATGTCACCAGTTCCAACTTTAGCAAGCTGTCCCATCATAATGTTCTCGGTGACTCCACGAAGTACTTCTTCCTCGGCATAGACTGCCGCATCATTGAGCATGTCAACCGTTTCTTCAAACGAACAACGCAACAATGGTCCAGATTCAACACGGTTGATTCCATGACGATCAACTGCCATCAAGTGACCATGCATTGTCATGACGTCGACTAGAGAGTAGAAGAAAGTAGAATATATGTAAGTGGGTGGTACCGTGCAGATACTAGTTGAAAGAAAGGCACATCAAAACTTACCAAGACAAGCAAGATGACGGTAGTTCACATAAGAGCCATCAAACGAAATAACATTTCGAAGTTCACTTAAGATGGCGGCACGGACACCTTCAATACCAAGTACCATAAAGACTTCGACGATATCATTTGATATAGTTCTAGAGGCATCAACATAATCGATACCTAGCACGGACATGAGGCTTGTTCCATCTGTCTCGAGGACCCACTCTACAACACGGTCAAATCCCTTCTCATCGTCCCAGATGGTCTTCTTTTCTTCACGCATGAAGACCTTCTTCACATCTTCTACACCACGCAGCCGAAGTGTCAGTAGCATATTCTTTTCTAGTCGCTTCAAGAACACATCATCTTCTTGGCCTAGCTCGACATCTTCCAAGATTGTATTACCGTGCTCATCAACGCCTTGAATCATGGGCACATCGTTTACAATACGGATTCGTACAACCAAGTCATCAGCATTGTCATTTGACACTAGCACATTAAGGTCACTGCCATATTCGTTGGCAATTTCAGCAGCAATCTCATTCATCTTGATCTTCTTATCAACCATGACAACTTGGTTCAACTCAACGCGAAGCACCCATGGCGATAGACGACGAAGGTCTTCTTCGGTCTCTTCACCAATCTCGTAGTATTCCTTGACAAACTCGCGATCCTTGGCAACTAGAGTGTTCACAGGATCTGGATCATAATAAATCTCAGTAAGCTTGGTTACATCTCCAAGGACTGTGTACTCAATCAAAGAGTGAACAATTTTGGCAACATCGGCATCACCACTGACATGATCCTGTAGGTAGATTGTCAGCCCGGGAGTCTTGACAGTCTTGGCAACGTTAATAATCTCCTTCAATCGAGGCACTCCCAATGTTACATTCTTGGCAGACACGCCAGCGTAGTGAAAGGTGTTCAGTGTCATTTGAGTTGCAGGCTCGCCAATACTCTGTGCTGCCAGGACACCGGCCATCTCGCCAGGTGATACCTTAGCATGATGGAAACGTGTTTCAATCTCACCAAGGACCCAATTTAAGGCAACTTCACTTAATCGATACTCTTTCAATACACGCTTACTGGCAAGATAACTCCTTATAAGAATACGATACAATGTCGTGGCATTGCTTTGGGCTTCAACACTTAGAACATCATCTCCCACAACAACAACAAGACGGCGCAACAAGGCGTCGATTTTCTCAATCACATTCTTGGGGTGCAAATCTGATGGCAATCCCTTATCAATTTGGAATTGTCGAAGGGCATTCTGGATGACACGTTTGATATTTCCTGGTGCATAGGAATTTACATCATCTTCCCTACCTGCCTCACGGTTTGCCATGACAAGACGTAGGACGCGCTGATCATCCTTGAGTGACTCAATCTCACCATCCAGCATACGCTGAACTTCGGGGTTGTGACGACAATCCTCAATGATTTCTGCTTCGAGGAAGGGGATGCTTTGGTCGTCATAACCAAAGTCAGGATCGTCAGATTGAAGCAGGTAGCGCTCTTCAAATTCGCGCTTGTTAAGCCTTAGCGAATCAAATGACTGCCTCTCAATCCACACAGCATCCATACCGTCTTCTCCGTAGAGGAATTGAACAATCTGTCCTCCTGATGTTCGTAGAGTACCATCATATCGTGCCATGACAGTTTCCATAGCCTTCACTAGACGACGTTGGATGTATCCTGTCTCTGCTGTCTTACATGCAGTATCAATAAGACCTTCACGACCACCCATGGCATGGAAGAAAAACTCCTGTGGAGTTAACCCACTCAGGTATGAGTTCTCGACAAACCCTCGAGATTCTGGACCTAAATCATCCTTGGAGAAATGAGGCAATGTCCTGCGCTTGAAGCCGTAAGGGATTCGACTTCCTTCAACATTCTGTTGACCAACACAAGCAATAATTTGCGAAATGTTGATGAATGAACCCTTGGACCCTGCTGTCACCATTGCCTTGACACTGTTCTTTTCCGTTAAACTACCTTGAGCTGATTTACCAGCATGATCACGTGCAGTGTTAAGAACACGATTCACCAACTGCTCGAACGATTCAATCATTGTTCGTCCAGGCTGAGTCTCCAACTCTCCTCGCTGACCTTTACGAACGAGATCGTGCACATTAAGCTTGGCTTTGTTGATGGTACTGGCAATTTGTTTCATAGTGCCAACATCGGCAATGGCATCAGAGACACCAATACTGAAACTAGACTGCAACACCCAGTAGTTCGTGATGACTTGTACTTGATTCATGAATCGAGCTGTATCTTCGTGGCCTACATCCAGCCATGCAGTGTGGATAAGACCACCCATACCAGTACCAATAGTCTTCTTATCGATGGTACCTTCGATCAATGTACCCTCCATGACAGTAACTATGTTATCATAAGCGTTGAAGGTGTTCTCGCCAGGGCCGCCGTTATTTGCCTTACCTCTGAGGTTAATCCTTGGCAATATCAAGCTCATGATCTGCTTTCCTGTCCATAACTCCTCTGGCTTGTAAATGGCAGGGGGTGGGATACGACCATCCCAATCTTCAACCCACATGAGAATGTTCATCATGAGATCCTTCTTCAAGAAGACATCACGCTTGGTCATCTTCTGTACAGCAAGTAAGGAATCTTGCACGATACCCATAACAGGACGATTGGACTGTCCACTAACAATCACACGAGGACTGTGCATCATCAGCTCGGCCTCGGCACGAGCGGGTAGACTCTGTGGAACGTGTAGATTCATCTCATCGCCGTCGAAATCGGCATTGTAAGGAGAGGTACAACTTAAATTCAAACGAAATGTACTCCAATCCAATACCTTGGCCATGTGACCCATAATTGACATCTTGTGAAGACTTGGCTGACGATTGAAGAGTACGATATCACCATCTCGCAAATGACGCTCCACAATCCATCCATTGGCGAGTAGCAAATCGCTCTTGTTCTTGACATAACGCAGATCAATACGCAATCCATCACTTCGAATAATGTGCTTGGCACCAGGATGCTCGGTAGGACCATTGGCTACTAGAGCACTCAGCTCTTGGATGTTAAAGGGGGTAACTCGTTCTGGCACGGTTAGATTCATTGCCACACTTCTGGGCACTCCCACTTGATGAATTCCAAGGTTAGGATCAGCCGTGATGACTGTACGTGCTGAGAAGTCAACACGCTTTCCCATTAGATTACCACGAATACGACCTTCCTTGGCCTTAAGTCTCTGAGCCAATGTCTTGAGAGGACGGCCACTCCTTTGTGTTACTTGTGGCATTCCACGAAGTTCATTATTCATGAATGCAGCGCAATTGTGTTGAAGTGCCTGCTCGAATTGCTCGAC
>Ga0214481_101033_pt1 | contig 12380 bp, 13 predicted proteins | sample M1_20Mar14CPVII9_4_FD_165057 | JGI IMG/M metagenome (GOLD analysis project Ga0214481, IMG submission 165057) | Marine eukaryotic communities from Monterey Bay, California, United States - M1_20Mar14CPVII9sort6BwellG10 | ecosystem: Environmental > Aquatic > Marine > Unclassified | place: USA...
ATGACATTTGGTCGAGTTTTAATGAGACAGCATCGTCTTGGTGTACATCATCAGAAAAGGATTGAATGATACTAATAGCTCAATAAATGGCATGAATGATACTGGGAGTATAGGTGACGAGGGTAGTAGTAATAGTACAGAGCAGAATATACCCACTTCGGCACCTCAATCATCATCCATATCTGCGAATAAAGAGTTGGATCAAACAAACAACACAGAAACAACACAAGAGAAAGAGGGATTATCATCTGGTGCTACGGCTGGTATTGTTATTGCTGTATTGGCTATTCTTCTACTCGTTTTGGCCGCCTTCTTGATACACCGAAGGGAACAAGATAATCAAGCTTCGTCGGAAGTAGTTGACGAGGAAGCAGGTTTAGACTTAGATGATTCTGCTTGCCGTGATGGATCAAATAGAGGAGGAGCTACTGATTTGAGGCATGTCGAGCCTTCATCTCCAACAAGGAGTGTTGCCAAAGGTTGCCAATAGTGACGATTACATTGGAGTTATTGTAGACGAGTAGGAGACGATGGCCTTAAATAGAAGTTATAACTGATAGAGACTATATGTATTGTTTAACAACTAATAATTCAATATTATCATTAGCAGCAATATACCATGTATGTATCTACCCTCACGCCTTCATCGTACCATAAAGAAACCATGCAATATCAATATCAATCAGAAGATCCGACATGAAACTAAAGTACTAATAGTAACGGTCCCCTTCGTAGTCTGCAGCAGCTTTATCCCTCTGATCACTTTTGATCTCACTCAAGTATTCTTGATAGGCTTGTAACGCGATTCCTTTGTCACATGTCCAAGTTTGTACATCTTTTGGATCTGCTCCAATGATTCACTAAATCCACCCTGAATTGCAATCATATAGTGTTTCAATGCTCTCTCCATATTGCCCGCTCTCGCCTCATTAGCACCAAGATTGTTCCTTGCCATTGAATCCCCGCTCATGGCTGCTAGCTCGTAGTAATGTTTCGCCCTCTTCAAATTCCTTTCCACACCTCTACCTTCATCATATGCATCACCAATTCTATTATAAGCATTAGTAAAACCCAGCTTAACTGACCGATGCCAAAGTTCTAATGCCTTCCCATAATCTTGTGGAAACCCATGTTCTCCATAAGAGTACCAGCATCCTTGATTGAAGACTGCTTGGCCATCATTAGACTCCACCCTTTTCATTGTTCTTTCAACTAACTCCTCGTCCGAAGCAGGAAATAGTATTCTGCAGAATGCACACTTTTGATTATCAACTTCATTGCCTTGGTCATCATATAGAGGTGCACGAATACATCCACCGCATATGACTTTTCCACAACATACCATATATCTATAGCCATTTTCAATTGATGGCAGCTGCTGAAAACATATCGGACAATCTTCTTCTGGCGGTGGTTGTTTGAATAGTTGTTCATCATGTAATTCCTTCGCCTTCTTCTTACACTCTTTCTTATGCTGAGGCCGAGAGCTATCTGACATTCTCTATTGCAATATTTCACCAACTTACATATGCAGTGCATGCTTTTAGATTCCCACTCTCTTCCTCGCCCTTGCCACAATTGGCACATACCGACACTTTATTTTTATCATCAGTACTCATACTGGTAACTCTCTTGTAATGTGATATATGTTGGTGCTCTATATACCTAATACTTTTTGTGCATATGATGTGCACAAAATATCTTTTGAGTATAAACTTTTCCTTCTATACTTTATGAATGTATTTGCAATATATTTTGATACGCCGTGACCCTACGGATTATTATATATTGATGATGTTCTATACAAATCTGATTTAGGTATGTGTCTACGGTGGCTGCTACGTATACTTTATTGATTGTATACTTTTTGTGCAATGATGTGTCAAAATAAAAACTAAACTTTCTTCTTATTTGCAATGCATTAATAGAATAATGAACGTACGTATGATCTTGTTAATAACAAGGGTAATGAAGTGTCATATAGTGTTATACCACGGATAGAGTTATACAGGACTCCTATTGCAATCTATCTCGGCATTTATTTATTGTATTGGCATCAACAACAATTATCATAATGACATTCCACTTGTAGCAAACAGAGCAAAACCACTCATCACAAAATTTTACACTTCTGCATGGCATAACTTTAAATAGCGATTACTATTACAATAAGCTACTTCATATACGATGATATAGACCGGGATATACAAGTTTTTAATAGTCTATCGAATAGCGGTACTCTGAAGACTGTAGCATTGATATTGAACGAGTTGAAAGGATTTTACAAAAAAAGTACACATCTATGACTATTACCTCAAACTTAAAACATTGCTCTACCATCGCCCAACAAAACGATATAGTTATCATATTATTAATCAAGATTATTCCTTATCAAATAGTTAAGTAACGATATACTATCGCTGGCTCTGAGTGAACGAGATTAGTATAACAACTTACATACATAACGACACATAACGACACGCCCTCAATACTAACAACACAACATGAGCACTGCCGATGAAGATAATGATATAGTATCGGTATGTGCTAATTGTGGTAAGGAGGGTAGAAGTGATGAGATCAACAACATATGTAACAAATGCAAACAAGTGAAGTATTGCAACGCGGCGTGCAAAAAGAAGCACAGACACAAACATAAGAAAGATTGTGAGGAACATCAAAGACTTGCTGCTGTGCGTGCAGCTAAGTTACATGACGAGGCACTGTTCAAACAACCTACACAATTATATGGAGATTGTCCAATTTGTTTCTTACGGCTGCCATCTCTAGATATGGGGAAGCGGTACATGTCTTGCTGTGGGAAAGTCATTTGCAGCGGATGTGATCATGCACCTCTATATGACAATCAAGGCAATGAAGTTAATAATGAAAAGTGTCCATTTTGCAGGATTCCAGAGCCAAACTCAAATGAGGAGGCAATCCAAAGGTTAAATAAAAGAGTAGATGCTGGTGATGCCAATGCAATGCACGGTATGGGAGTTTGCTATCGAGATGGTGCATATGGTTTTCCACAAGATTATACCAAGGCATTAGAACTTTGGCAACGTGCAGTGGAACACGGGAATACTGATGCATATAATGGTATTGGTTATGCTTATGAGCATGGTCAAGGAGTAGAAGTTGATTCGACTAAGGCCTACTATTACTATGAACTATCGGCTATGAGAGGGAATGTATCGGCACGTTTCAATATAGGAAATGATGAGGAGAGTGTAGGCAATTATGATAGAGCATTGAGGCATTATATGATTGCTACTAATAGCGGACATAACAAATCATTGCAGACAATCAAAAAACTTTACGAGCATCATCTGGCAACAAAAGAAGATTACACAAAAGCATTACAATCATATCAAGAATACTTGAGCGAGATTAAGAGTAGCCAAAGGGATAAAGCCGCTGCGGCCGACGAGGAGTATCGTTACTATTAGAGGAATTTAGGGACTCCTTCTTAATATAGTACCAAACAACAACAACAACAAGTATTGGCTGGGACTATTATGTAGAGGGAGTATAAAGCTTTCTTATAACAAGTATAATAATAGTAGCTAATAAACTCACATCCTAGATCAATACAATACCTACATTATGATACATTAGTCGTACACTATCTCATCATCATCATACTAATATGACTCGGGGGTTGTACAAGCAACCAATGTTGATGTACTCCAGCACCTTCCTTTGCAGTCTTTCTCCTTGCAAGATGTCCTCTCACCAACCGCTGGATATCAATACATGCTTCATTCTTCATTTGAATCTTCCACTCTTTACATGTACTAATGAATACTTGCAAATCATCATAAGTAGCAGTTGACGAGAATGAACCTACGGTACATTTCTTGAATAGCTCTTGGAGATGACGAGGAAGTGTACCATCCCTTGCTATACTTTGTACATGTCTCATCCATTCTTTAGCTGTTGATCAACTTCATTCATCTCTTGCTTACATGTCTTTATCGTAGCTCGATAGGATTTGCTCTGCAACTCGAGACTCTCCCTTCGTCTAAAGTACTGCTTGCACTCTACTCTCCCAAACGTTACATGCTGATGAGTATGATTCTTCTTCTTCTTCTTGTTGTTGTTGTTGTTGTTGTTGTTGTTGTTGTTGTTGTTGTTGTTGTTGTTGTTGTTGTTGTTGTTGTTGTTGTTGTTGTTGTTGTTGTTGTTGTTGTTGTTGTTGTTGTTGCTCTTCTTCAATATACTATTGAGTGGTATTGGCAGTGATGCCGACGATCGAATGGAGATTGTTTTGTGCCTGTAATCATCGAATGTTTGACAAAGATCATCTACCACATAGTAGTAATCATCGTCGTCATCTGTACATGTCCAAAAGAAGAGTTTGAGTAGTACCGATGAAAATGAATCATTCATGATATATAATGTAAAGCGTTTGCATATCTATGTGGAGGATGGCTATAACTATACAAATGCTCGACAGATCTCTCACATCAACAGCTCTGACCAGTTTTGTAAATAGGACGGCACAAGAATTGCAATAGAGTAAGGCTACTCTTTTGTAATGTAGCGTTTGCGGATGGACTTAGTATGACTTCTTTGCCTCTGAGCAGTTTTCAGTGTAGTTGATGGCAGTTCAAATCTTGTAGCTACTGACCCGCGAACAATTGTCAAGTTCAAGGTTCTCATCCATCATCAATATCAACTGCAAGCCTTGTACGTGCTAGTAAGGCTACAGATATATTTGAATACTTTACAATGAAGATGTTCATGGCCGGTAGGTTCTCGTACTCATAAATACCATATCGTCAACTGATACAATACAAATACAAACAGAGTCTGTGTCAGTGTCTGTGGTGCCGAGTGTCGAGATTTTGAGTTTGAGACCCGAGACATATGAAGTTGCATTCACCTTCACCTTGGCAGTTGCTATATCCTAATACTAATACACTATTTAGCTGCATTCATATTGACATGGTGCTTTCATTCTCATAGGTAGGTATATCCAAACTCTCCAGTTGGCCGGCCGAGGAGAGTTTTCTGTTCTTTCTCAAATGACAAGTCATTTGTCACAACCTCGTTTTGTGTGTCTTACTTTTTATGTGCATTGCTGAATATCAAGCGCCTCGGTTGGGCTACTATCGTACTACTACTAACAACTGTAGTTGCCTAATCAATACCTGCAGTAATAGAGAGTAATAGCCTACGTCGTTAATATTATATACTACATATTGCAGTAGAGGAGCAAGCACTCTTGCATATTCATTGCAATAACTCTAAGATATCCTCATCACTCATCTATTATCCTCCTCATATTAATTGCAATTACAATACACTACTATAACTTTATGTACTACCTACCAAAAGAATATAATACAAAGATATGACAATCGGATCAAGCCTAGTACGATTACAATCACTCGAAGATGACGATGAACGAGTAGCAAATCGCATCGCTGAATTACAAAGTATCCTAGCAAACACATCAACATCAATTGTACAACGTTCCAAAGCAAAAGTTGAATTAGCAACATTACAAAAGAAGGATGTTAACTTACAACGACGTGCATCAAATACAAAAGTTGGGTGGTGCTGGTATTGTTAAGAACCGTCGTGAATCTTCTGAAGTAGATCAATCGTCAACTGTCGCTACTACTAATGACGATGATGACGACGATACTGATACGAATATCTATTGCAATACAATCGAACAACAACCATCTGCTAACCATAACAATGATAAACGATCACAACTAAACAACAAAAAGTACCGTCGTACCTCTCTCCAAAATCTACAAACATCCGGCCTTGTAACTAAAAACACAGCACTACTAAATGCACGTGAACAAGAGCGTATCAAACAACAACAACTTATTGATGAATTACATGCAATGTTACATGATAATGCTAGTAAGAAATTATCTGAAGCTAAACGTTTAGAATTGGAAGAGCAATTGAGAGTGGCGGAGGAACGATTGGTTGAGGTGATGGAAGATGATGTTGATGATAAGCATATGATGGGTAATAATGGTGGTAGAGCTTCTAGTGTACCAGATAGTTATGGCTATGGAGTTAATAATAAGACGAGTAGTACAATGGATACATCTTGTTACGACGAGCAGGGCGGGAATGGTGATACAGGATTGGGAGGTGTAGGGGATAAGTCGGGAATAGAAGATAAGCTACGACCCGTACAAAGGAAGACATCTATTGAAACTATGGAACAAGAAGATGCCGAAGATGAAGAAGAACGTCATGATCGTATCAAGGTATTAGAAGGACGTGTTACTATATTGACAAATGAATTAAAACAACAAGAAAAAGAAGATGCATTAGTACAATCTGTGGCAAAGTCATTATTGGATAGTCATTATAAAGGAGGAGGGGATTTAGATGGTCTAGACTTGACTACCGATCATGTCAGGGGAGAAGATAACATAACAGCTGAGGAAGTACATGTCATCCCCGCCAGTTCCGAAGAAGAGGATGGAACAAGAAGTCAATATAATCTTGAGGAACAGTTACATCTAGCACAAGAGGCAATTACAGCAATTGAAACATTGGATAATGAACGTATCGAAGAAGTTGAGTTGATTAGTTATATGTTGGGTGAACAAGAGAAGAATAATGGTGTTCGTATGAGACAACTCGAACAGCTAGTAGTGAACCTTGAGAATGCAATGTTACAACACAATCAAGGAGAACGGGAATTAACATTACAATTGACTAATATATTAGGTGAACGGATCAAGGCGTTGGATAAGCATGTTGCAAATCTAGTAGGTGAGGCTGACGATGAAGATCAAGATGATGAGAAGACATTAGCGTTTTATAAGGCAAAGTCGGAACGGTTAGAAATCAAATGCTTTAGTCTAGAGGGTGACTTAGAAGAATGTGACATTACAATTGCTGAACTAAAAGAGTGGAAGAAGTTACAAGGTAAGTTGCAGTATACTTTTGTGCATATGATATTCTCTTTTTAACTTTGCTAACAACACTGATCCTTCCTCGTCTTCTAACCCTAACTGGTTGGTATAGATGAACGCATTGCCGCCCTTGAAGAAGAACTGAAGAATAAACCCCCAAGTACTGCTCCTGCTCCTCGTCGTCCTACTCTTGAAAAGGGAAAGAGCCGACGTCTAAGTTCATGTGCCGCCCTAGACCCAAACTTTTCTGCTCAACTTAAACGAGCGTCAAAGTCTGGTACTGATATCAACCAACAGATGAAGGAGGAGGCAGAGATTAACATGAAGGCATTAGAGGCAGCTCTTAAAGATATGGATGGTGAGAGGAGTGAACTATTGAAAGAGCTTGAGACTATGAAGGCTCTTATTGCGGCAGCTAATGGTGAGAAGCCAGGCAAGAAAGTTGAACGATTAGTCTATCAACTGTCATGTCGAAAGTGTAATAAGCACAAGAACTTTGTGGGTACGACACATACTGATCTTCCCCAGACTATGAAAAGACACTTCAAGGCTGTATACGAGGCTACCAAGAGCAAACGGAAGTCGGATGATTGGACTGTGGATAGTGCCGAAAGTAGTAAATCAAAATCATGTGAGGCTTGGAGTGGCGAATTTGCAGTTCATTTTGCCAAGCATTGCAAACCAACGCTCAAGATCAGGGCAGTATCAGAGAAGGATGTTATCAAGTTTTGCCGTGAGAATATCAAGGTTGAGGTATTGAAAAGGGGTGACGGAGGTAAGTCATCCCGTGATATATGTTTTGCTCATATCTTGTGTTCATTTTACTCATATCTTGTGTTCATCCACCACAGCCGAACTCTATTGGGAAGACGATGAGTAAGGAACTGCAAAGTGGATGATGTTTATGTTATCCAAGACGGGAACATCTTGTAGATTTAGATGTTATTATTAGGTAGATATGCTAGTGATAATTGACTTAGAATTAGAAACTTCTTGGACATAACCAGCTGTAAACTATCTAACATTATCAGTACTAACGATTATCCTAGTCAGTTCTTCCAGCTTCGTACCTCTGACATCAATCTTTAAACTCTACGTACCGATTATTAATAGTAACGATACTTTTCACTAAATGCAGCAGCCTCATCCCTCTGGCTACTCTTTATCTCAACCAAGTATGCTTGATATGATCGTAATGCTTTTGTATAGTCATCTTTTGTTGCATGACCATTTGAATACAACTTTTTGATCTCGTCTAAAGATTTATCATATCCACCCTTTACAGCAATCATGTAGTGTTTCAATGCTCGATTCATATCGCCTAGACGCCTCTCGCTATTGCCTAGATTGTGCCTTACAATCGTATTACCCGTCATAGCTGCTAGCTCGTAATAATGTGTGGCCTTCTTCTTGTCAATGTCTACCCCTTCCCCACGTTTATATGCATAACCAATACTGGCATAAGCATTAGTATTACCAAGTTCTCCTGCCCGATGCCATAGTTCTAATGCCTTATTATGATTTTGATGTAACCCGTAACGTCCTTCATCATAGTACCCACCCATATTGTAGATTGCAACGGGATCATCCATATCCACAAGTTTTCTTATCTTTTCAAACAACTTCTCTTCTGAGGTAGGATCCGGAGTTCTACAAAATGGACACTTTTTATTATTGACTTTATTGCCTTGGTTATCATATCGAGGTGCATGAACACATCCACAGCAAATCTCTTTCCCACAGCATCCTTGATATCTTCTACCTGTCACATAAAGTGTCGGCAGACGTACAAAACAAATTGGACAATCTTCTTCTGGTGGAGGTTGTTTGAATAGTTCTATATCATGCAACGCAGCTGCACGTTCAGCCGCAAGTCTGACATGTTCCTCACAATCTTGTTTATGTTTGTGTCGGTGCTTCTTTTTGCACGCCGCGTTGCAGTACTTCACTTGTTTGCATTTGTTACATATGTTGTTGATCTCATCACCTTCTTTACCACAATTGGCACATATATCAGGAAGTATACCATTGCCATTATCATTGCCAGCGGAAGTGTTCATATTCATTTTTGTTTTGCAAATTTATGTATCGTCAGAGTTGCAAAGTAGTAGGTACTAATATCTCGTTCACTTGGGGCCGACGATAGTATATCTTTACTTAGCTACTTGATAGGATGTAAACGTGATAAAATAATATATGGTAACTATATCGTTTTGTTGGGCGGTATGCAGAGCAATACTTAAGCTCGATAGGGAGATAGAAAAGTGCACTCTTTTGTAAAATCCTTTCTACTCAATTAATATCAATTCTACGGTGTATAGTACCACTATTCGATAGATCATTAAAAACTTTTCCCTCTATACTGAAGTAGCTTATTGCAATAGTAATCGATATTTAAAGTTGTGCCATTGCGTTATTTAAAATTTGTGATGAGTTGGGTTTTGCTCGGATTTGCTTACAAGTGGAATGTCAATTTTTCTCAACAATCATGAATGTAGATGCAAATAGGCGAAGCCGCTAACTCTGTATACGCGCCATACATATACTCTGATATCGTATCATTACTGTTAATAGCTACTTGACGATGCATATAATACTCTACGTACGCTCAATACTATAAATACATTGCAACAACACAAAAAAGTAAGAAAAAATTGTGTTTTATTTTGTGCACTCTTAGATACACAAAAAGTATAATCAATCAATATCTCATATATATCAGCCATCGTATCGTATGCACATAGATCACATTAGTATAGAACATAATCATTGTTTAATACTCCGTAGGGTCACGACGTATCGAGATATATTGCAACTGCAGACAAAAGTAGTAAGAAAAAAGTTGATACGATTTTTTTGTGCACATCAATCATATGCATAAAAAGTAATATAGCTATACACACCAACATATCAAATACACACAAACCATTTCACACACTTAAGTCATATTGGATTAGATCAATAGTACTATAAATACTCCGTAGGATTACGACGTAGCAGAGTGTACAATAGAATAGTTACATATTTCTATACAACATATTAGACATTAGTATTTGAATAAGTTCACGGTCCATACCATTTTAAAACATTACTCTATTATATTGATCGAAATGGGATTAGGGAAGAAGAATAGAGGGGGGAAACAACGTAAGGCTGCAAAGCAGCAGACTGCGGCGTCGGCTACCGTTAGTACCCCGGCAGCTAGCAATAAGCTCAGCCAACTCGTAGTCTATACTCCAAAGGGTGAAACATATGTACATCCTAATCATCACGAACTTGTTACTGCATATTTTCAGAGAGGTGATAGTATGGCCACTACAATATTGGCAACTTTAACGAGTGAAGATGTGCCGACTCATGGTATTTGTTGGCCAAATATTTCATTAGTTGGTACTATATTATGGACACTTTTGTATTCTTTTGTAGGTAAATGTGACGACAGTACGTTTGATAAGGTGTTGACTGATATGAGGGCGGCCCTGGGTTCTGTGTCAACTCTGAGTGGTGCCGTTGTTTCAATTGGAGGTGGTGGAGACTTACAGTCTCCTTCGTTATGGATCAAAGTCCTAATTAGGGCAGCTGAATTAGAACCGAAATGTAAGGTGGAAATTGCAGAGAATATCGATGCATTAGTTAAGTGTATGGGAAACGATACCGACCGTCTCTTCTTTAAGAGTAACGATCATTGGAAAGAAGGAATTGAATCATTTGTATTACTCTGTTACAACTTGATAATGATGACTCCTGATGAAGATTTGTTGAGTAAAGTCATTGGACTGCTATTATACGACGATGAGGATTTCATAAGAACTTTTGTTAAGATAGGTTTTTGGAAGGATCAACGTCCTGACATTGTTGAGTTATTAGGTGTAAAAGATTGCACAGACTATGCTGATATGGGGAATGCAATTATCAGAAAGATAGTTACGTACGCGGCTGATAATCCATCATCAGAGAACAGACGACTATTGGGCAGTATTGGTTGTATGCCGATTGTTAGTAAGGCTTATGATTTTGAACAATGGTTGTCGATGGCGACGACGTCTACCATCTGCTACCCTGGCTGTATTTCATACACTGCTGGACTGATACGTTGCTTCATGCAAAAGGAAGGGCTTATGTTGACAGATCAGAAAGATGACGGTGTCGTACATACTGTTAAGCCTCTCATGTGTATAGGCGATTGCATTGATAAAGATGTGATTATTAGTATGATTGAGTTGGGGATGAAGTATGTACATGATTATGACAACACAGCCGCATTGCCTTTGCTATTCGCTCTGGCTTAGTTGAGATGTGTCTGAGCTTCATCGAACGTTTTGGTAGTGCCGATGCACCAAATGCCTTCCATCAACATATTGAGCAAATCTTTAGATACATTCATGCAATCGCATTACATCAGAAGACTGCAAAGGCTATTAAACATCAGAGGGGAAGTATCGAGGAGGGCTTATCACGGATACAACAGAACACAAGTATTACAAACAATATCAAATGTACGGAACTGTTAGATATGATCAAATCTACACTGAGTCTCGGCGGGTATACTGCTGTCGATGTAACAAGTCACTTAGCAAGACCGAGGTATTGCAATGCAATGGTTGCCACTGTATATCATACTGCTCAAGAACATGTCAAAGGGATGATTGGCTGAATGGTGGCCATAACGTTGCTTGCTGTAAGCCATAACGTTGCTTGCTGTAAGCCATTCAGTACCGGGTTAGAAGGTCAGTTTCAAGGCAGGATTGTACCCAAAACAACACCAGAGAACGAAAGAGCTGCTGTAAAGTTGACGGAACTTGAGATTAATCTCAATATGATACACCTGAAACTACTCGCCGACAATTCAGATACAATCCTCAGCCGAGCTAGCTCTTTGAATATCCCTCTGTGTGATTGTGTTGTAAAGTTTGACCTTCGTAAATGCCCCACTATGATTGAGGTGCATAAGTATACTAAGTCATGTACAAAACCAGCACAGAAAACAAGGTTTGAAGAGTCGAGATCAAAAGAGAACATTACTTGTGCTTATTGTACATACTTTGATGGTGGGGATTTTGAACACAGAGTAGTAGTTATGCAAAGATTCTTCCCTCATGAGTGGCTTAGTAAACAAAGTAGCCGACGCAGTGCCTCATAACTGATAGAACGATACACCTCGATGCACTTCACGCTTTATCAATTCTCGTACTATCATCTTGTATATCCTGCACAGTGTGACATGAACATCCAATTCTAATAGACTGAGGTGTCTTTTCTAAGTTTAGATCCTTAGTGGTGCTCATCCGATCAGATATACTAACTCAACATGCTAACTTCCTCGTCATCCTAAGTACTCTAATCGAGGTGTAACTTGTAGACGATACACCTGATGTATTAATACATATCGCATTTCATTTTCATATCTTAACCAGAAAAGACACCTCAGTCTATTAGAATTGGATGTTCATGTCACACTGTGCAGGATATACAAGA
>Ga0214481_101036_pt1 | contig 12366 bp, 8 predicted proteins | sample M1_20Mar14CPVII9_4_FD_165057 | JGI IMG/M metagenome (GOLD analysis project Ga0214481, IMG submission 165057) | Marine eukaryotic communities from Monterey Bay, California, United States - M1_20Mar14CPVII9sort6BwellG10 | ecosystem: Environmental > Aquatic > Marine > Unclassified | place: USA...
GGCTACCTTTAGTGGCCTTCTTTGGTGAAGGTGCACCAACTTGTGTCATTGCAACTTCCTCCTTTTTCTCCTCAACTACCTCCTCCGTCTTCTTCTTAGCATCCTTGCCAATATTCCTATCATACAATTTCAAACAAGCATTTAAATCCTTAAATTCCATTTCCTCATAATCATCATCATCATAATTAATACACCAAAATTTTTGTTCGGTGTTGTAATTTGTTATGGTACCAAAGTATAATTGTTTGTCAAAAAATTTTGCTATACGTTTGTTTACTAGGGCGGGGCCGGATGATGCTGTGTATTTAGATTTTTTAGTAGGTGCCATTGTTGTTTTGGTTGGTTTGGTTTGTGATGTATGAAGGTGTATCGGCCGCCGTATATTTGGTCTGCATTGAGTGGTTTTATTTTAGTTGAAGAGTTCACCTGCAAAAGATTACGATGCCCGTATCACGTATCTTGTGAGTATTTTTCGTATCGATACGGACTCTCAGTTGCTTTTGAGAGTTACATCGTTCCGGTTTGTAGACTGTAGATAGTGCATTTTGCTCAATGATTGCCTTCAGATGGCATTATGTGCTTCCTTTCCCTACCTACTGCGCTGGACATACCAACTTTAAATAACGTCTACTAAGTATGTCATCGTTCATTGTAATTATAAAGTAAAAAGAGTATGAAACTGTAAAAAGATACAAATTATAAATTATATTGATATTGAAACTTGAATATTTATTGTGGAGTGTAATACTACTACTTACACTTCCTCGTATTAAAGATGATGAACAATGCGAACAACATGTACTATCCATTACAATATCGTGTGGGCACGACGAACAATTAAATAGTCCTGATTCTTTCAACTAATATCAAACATGGATTTATCTAGAGCACAACAACTACTTCTCGATATTATGGTGCACCTTCCAGAGGGCAAATGGTGGATGGTACAAGAGAAGGAGAACCATGACCTTGGTTTGGCAACAGCATTAGGCCTGCCTCGAGTAGAGATTGATGCCCTACTAGTCAACGCTGGTATATGCAAAGAATCGGCTAAGAAGGGTATAACATTTTCCTATATAAAATGGGAAAGATTTATTACAAATGGTATAGATTACACATCACCCATTAGAGTTGGAGATATTGATAGAATACCTTATGTTGCTAATGGTAAACCTACCGTTCAAAAGCCATCGTTGCAGAGTCGGTCGAACGAGATCATTACTCCGCCCGTACTTCCAGATGAAATTAGACAAAGATTACAACAATCAAATCAACATTACAATAAGAAAAAGGATAACATGGTGTCGTCTACCAAGCAAAAGAATCAAGAGTATGACGTAGTTAAACAACGTGCCATAGATTCAACAGTTGCTAAGATTGGCGAAACAGCTAAATCTGAGCCTGCCAAAGTACCAACAAGTTCAAGTGAGAAACTTCTCGCCCTCATAGGTTTCTTATACACAATCTTTGCATCAGAATATTCATATACAACCATATTTATAATATGGACCTTTATAATAACTTGTTGGATATATGTGTTGGATACGATGAATAGAGTAGAGAGAATACTCGCCTCAATAGGTTTGTTGTATGCAATCTTTGCAAAAGAATATTCTTATACAATCGGTTTCCTAATATGCACCTTGATAATAATTTGTTGGATAGTTCAAGTAGTATTGTTTGGTAAAGATGTTATTGAACTTCATCAAAAGGGTATCGAAGAGGATGGCAGTGATGAGGATTATTCTTCGGATGAAGAAGAGGACAGCGGTGACGAGGATTCTTCTTCGTATGAAGATGACATGAGTGATGAGGAGTATTATAGGGATAGGATAGATTTAATAAAGAAGGGGGAATTATCAATCATGGATGCATGTAAATTGTTGAGTGAAATAGAGGGAAAGCATGGTGATAAACGACGCAAAAAACATACATATAATACTCTAAATGAATCATCAGAGTTAATGACGGAGTTATTTAATATACAGGATGATTATGACCAGAGGGGAATTGAGCGTCCATCGGAGTTGAGATCTCTAATGGAACGTGTATATCAGACGGGTACCAAACTGAAGAATTATGAAATCGACGAGGAAGAAGCTTTAATCGATTTCGGAGCTCAGAAGGATGATTTGGAAAGGATGAAGGACAAACTCGGGTTGCATGAAGTGATGGGTGTGACGACGGATACAAGTATTCAATTTGTGGAAGATGAAACATTAGAATTAGTTGAAGAATTCAAATTCGTATTTAAGCCAGCAGAGTGGAATAGTATGACAATGAAAAAGCTCTTTAGTTTCTACCTGAAGGAGAAATGCAAGACCCAGAAGAATACATCATTAAAGTCCCTTCGCTTTAAACACAATGGAAAGGTACTATTTCTATCAAGTATCGGTAGTAAGTCCCCACATTCTCTTGGGATAAAGGATCGTGATAAGATTTATGTAATAGAGTATACACCAGAGCCAGTAGTATCCAAACCTACACCAAAGAAAACCAAAGTATCCACTAACAACAAGAAAAAGAAGGGTAGGAAGATCAAGAGCAAAAACAAGGCATCCAACCAATCATATGATACTGTAGATGAAGAGGAAAAGTTTCGTCGGCTTCATAGCAAGGCTATCTCTCGTGTGTTTGAACAGGCGGAATCAATCCATTTCAAAGCAATTCGAAAGAGGCTGAATGATATGAATTTGGAGCGCACTGAGCCCAAATTAAAGAAGAGTAGCAAAAAAGTAGAACCCTCGCCCAAAGCTGTGGTCCTTTACCCGATGGGCTTGGAGATAAGGCATTGAAAAGCCGGTTTGTCATCAATGTTGGGGAAGTACAAAATCTATACAAATCTACCAAACCATCGTCCAATCGTCGTAAGGCTTCTCAAACTGCACGGGAGAATATCACAGTTGATCTACATGGCCTGTCAAAAGCTGATGCATTGGAAACGCTGGATAATTTGTTACCTGAATGGGTTGAGATTGCAATGAGAGGAGAATATCCTTGGGTAATTCCCGTAACTATAGTTTGCGGCAAGGGAGGCCAGTCTCTATCTGAAGTAGTAGAGGACTGGATAAAGAGAAATGAGAAAGTGGCTAATGCGCCACAGAGCATGTATTTACGAGCATGACATATAATGAGTTGAGAGCAGAGCGGGAGTTTATTTCATACAAATACAAGGAGAAGGCTAATGGGGTTACGTGTACAATATCTATATCATACAGTTCTATTCATTAAATATAAGTATTGATCAATTGATTACTCTTTTGCCTTTACCTGAATCAACTCCTCTATTTCTTTGAGCCCCGTGATACAACAAAATGAGAATTGCCAAATATGAAATCTGAACATTCTCGTGAGGGATCTGGAAATGGGCGTAGTCCTCGAAAAGGATTTGCCGACTGCTCCACAACAATCCGTGCCCCAAACTCATCCAACAGCTCCCTATCATTCAATACCTCTTGCTTATTGTACCCTGTGACCACAAATGGAACATCCTTTGATGCTAGCACTTCTACTGTAGGTCTCCAACTTTCAGTATAGTGCCCATCGAACATGCCCGGGTGGCTGGCAATCACAAGAGTTGCCTCCTCAGTCAACCTATCAACAATATCATGATAATATCCTTTCCTCATCATCACCCGAGCATCACAGCCACTTCGAATCCTAATCGAGTTTGGATCAGCAACATTCAGGGCACATTCATCAACATCATCTACGTCGGGACCAACACATATAATACGAAGGTATGATAGGGTAGGGATACACCTAATCAATTCAATGTACCGCTCAATACCAAATACTTCTTGTGCAGAAGCTCCAACCACATGAACAACAAGATGATCTAGTTTTGACACCACCTGCTTCCCCATAACAGCTGGCAATCCAAGAGTATGTAATATTGTAAGTGGTAGGGATAATCCATCTGCAAGTAAGCAAATAATTGGTGCCATACCCAACATTACTTTTGGGAATTGAGAACGAAAATCCCCTCTCTTCTTGTCAAAATATTGTTCCCAATCCTTCGGCTGGAAGCATTTCTTCATATCATTATCTGATGCCAACATCAAAATACTTCCATTCTCAACAACCATGCCAGTACATGCTAAAGAAGCTTGGTGGTATTCACATTCTACCATACCTCTATCACCCTCTCCATGAAACGTAACTTCATCATTCATGTAGCACTCCTTACACAATGAAACATCATGACACTTTGGACAGGTTACTAACTCCACATTATCTGCGGATCCTGCCACTAAACAGTTATGACACCGTGGTTGCAGAGCCACAAGCTGTATATCTCTAGAGTGTAAACCGGATCTAATTTGTCTCTCCACTTTGTTAGTGACCCTTTGGCTTAGAGTTAGCCACGTTTGCATATCAGGAGGATTTTGTAATTCATTATAATCCATATCATTGGAATTCTTCAATGCAACATATGCTTTGCAAAATGCCTTGTGACTCTTCCAATCTTCTCGTTGATGTTCACGACAGCAATACTTGACAACTCTGCATTGAGAACAATTGAATAGTTTCGTACCATTCGTGAATGCACCTCGTTTGCATACAGCACATGTGTACGGATGTGTAACATCAAACTGTGGATTGATTGGTTGACAAATACCTACACCCGATACCCAAGTACCATTGCTAAACATATTTCTCCAATTAGCATTCCATAATCGATGGATTGATTCGGTTGTAGCATAGTATTCTTCTGAATTATCTGACATTATATATCCCTACAACCAAGAAGGTCTATATTTATAGATTTAGCGCTTTCCACTACTTCTTTTCTCCTTAATATATATTAATATAATTCTTATATTATTATATAATTCTCCTCTTCAATTCAACAACTAGGTAACAATATTGATGTGCGCGTTTTTATCGCGAGCTCCCCAAATTATGCTTCAGCGCTCGAAAAAATAGTCGTAAAGGCTTGTAAAGTAGAGACGCTGGTGTCGATAGAGTAGATATGGCAAGATAGTGTTTATTATTATAGAGTATATTAGATATCGGCGGCGGCTTAGAAATTTAGACCATAAAGTATATCAAAGTCTTCTATTAAAAAAGGGCTTGCTTTTTACAACACTCGACATCATGAGAAGACTTCAGCTAATACACGGCAAAGAGGGTGAAGAATTAGATGCAGACGCAATAGAAACAGTAACACCAAATAATAATGTAGTTAATCAACCAGGTGTGATACAACAGCCGGGTGTTATCGTTGTTGATATTCCACCTGAAGAAGAAGAACAAAATAATGAAGGCACATCATCACAACAACAACAACAAGATGATTCTACGACTAACTCTCTATGGGAGAATGGTACGCCTACCACCTTGGATAACAATGGTAATAATCAGCAACAGCAAGGTGGTCAATCAACACAAACTAAACCACAGCAACAAATAACACAAGAGGCATATGAAGCATCCTTCCCAACACAACCTGAAACTATTTTTAAAAATCAACCACCCCGAGCGGCAACTACATTTGCCTTATTCTCTTCACCAACACGCTTCAATCCTACCACTATCCATACTACAAATACGCATTATTTAAATAATGCATTAGAGGGTATGATATATTTAGATGTTAATGGTGATGGTATTAGAGGATCAATATTAGATAGGTCAATTAATGCTTTAGAATTTGATACAGGTGTTGGTGGCGTACAGAGTACATTGGTACATTGTCAATCAAACGAAATTGTAATGGGAGGGTATCCACTATCAAGTATATCTGATATTAGTAGACCTAATCTTGGTGAAAGTGTGGTGGTAACTGAGGCATTACAAAGTGATCGTTCAGACGCTGGATTGTACTCCTGGGATACCAGCTCTATAAAACCGGGACGATATTATGTAATGTATAAATCACCTAAGGATTATCGATTAAATGCAAATATATTACCATTGGATAGAGAGGAGGGTAGTGGTGAATGCATACCTAAAGGAGGTGAGGGTAATGGATATATTCAAGATGTTTATGATAAGGGAGACTTGGATTGGAATGGATATTGTGGTCGTACTGTTGGTTGTTTTGAAGTTGGACCTAAGGTGCGTTATTTGTTGTTGTTCGTAGGGATGGGGGTGCGGTTGTATCTTGTTATAAAGTCTAATGCTCACTCTTTCTTCGCCCCATATCATCTCAACAACACACACATATACAACACAGTTTGATCTAAAGAAGGACTTTGCCAACTTACAATTAAATGAAGAACAAGATAATCAATTCGAAGGCACAATTGAAAATCTAGTTGCCTTACCTGCCAAGAATATGCTAAACATTGGCGTCACAAGTGATCCATGGCCATTAAACACAAATCAATTTGCCGATGGTAAGGTTACCTTCTCATTCCCGGAACGATATTCATCACAAGATTTAGAAGATGCCGTACCTCAAGACTTTGAATCAAGTTCCATCAAGAAGAGTTTAGAGGTTACCATGGCAACATTATTTGCCAAGAGTAATAATAAGATTGGTGATTTTGATGTGAAGGGGATTAACTTTATTGGTGGTGAGATATTTACCAAGTCACGAAGAAGAAGGATGTTGCGTGGTGGATCACGGGATTTACAACGTGATAATATTGGCGGAGCCGTGGGTGTTACCTACACCTTCACCACACGAGGCAAGTATAGTCCTCCACCATATGAACAACTTGGCACTCTCGTTTCAGATAGCATCAATGCCGACCCAGTCGGTTTGGTCAAGTCGCTCAAGGATAGGGAGAACCCTGATGTACAACTACCACCCGCTTTTGATGAAGTTGATGATGCGAATGTACGTCACTTGACCCTCAAGAATAATGAACAGCTATTAACAGCAGCTGGAGGCATGGGTCTGTATGGTTCATTACAAGTTCAAGCAGCCAACGAGGGTGTTGGCGCATTGGCCAGTTGGACGACTGTTCCCATTGCAATACTATCTGTCATGATTGCCTCGCTCGTGGGTGTACTATTGTTCCGACGAGTATTTACCCGACGTCAGAAGCAAGTCAGTAATGACCATCCATTGACAATGTACATGAAGAAGGGATCGGTAGGATTTGGGGCCTCAATGCGACGATCTGAAGATTCTGATATGAAAAAGAAGAAGTCTGGCAGAGGCAAGAGTAAGAGAGGATTTGCCGTTGCAAGACGTGGATCAGACGATGACAAGAAGAAGAGGGGATATCGTGATGATGACGATGATGACGAGTATCGTGCAGCCATTGCCGAGTCATCTCGTTCACGGCAGCGGGAGAGTGAAAGTCGTGGCCGACGACGTACTGAGGGTAGTGATAATGGCAGAACTATCAGTAGTTCAAGCCGTAGCTCTTCTGAGGATCGGAGCAGATATAGTGCCCCGGTCAATGGTAGAAGGAATAATAACAACAGGCACTCCTCAAGGAGGCGAGGGACGATTGATTGAGTGTCGCATGTTGGGGGGGGCTGCACGCTTGTACTTTTGGGGAGTATTGTTAGGGATGGAGATCAATGTCAATACTTGTGAAATGTAAATAGGTAATGTTTAAATATCAATCAATAGTATGTGAGTTAATGGCTCACTCAGTTATAGTGTACACTGATAATACAACATCTAACTTTAATCCTACTTTCCTCCCTCTACACTTCCCTTTCACATCATTCACCCATTACAACTTCTTGAAAGATTCATTCAATGTATATATCTGTCTATCCCAAAAGTTCACATCCTTATCATTCAATGATGTATTCCTCATGTTGGTTGCTGCACTTATTTCCTTGAGGATTTGATATCGTGCTTGTGACTTTTTTCGTTCAACTTCTGCATTCAATTGAATGCGCTTACTGCTACTATTGGTTATGGTGGAGGTTGCAACCGCTATTGGTTGGGAGTTATTATTGTGTGGAGGTGGTCTACCCCTTGGTGTGTAATGCTGTGTAGGATGTGATTGGGAGGAGGGTACGACATCCACTCTCAACTCGTTATTATGATGACTATGAGAGTGGTAGTGTGGAGAAGAATGTCTACTTTGTATCTCTTGGTTGGTACTAGTACCACCACCCCGATACTGCTGATACCTACTCTGTGGTGGACTAGGCGTATATGCCGTAGAAGGCAAGGTAGCAGGAGTATATATCGTTGATGAATCATCTCGTTTCTCTGTTACATAATGTTCTTGATTTCGTACTACCGATACCTGACTTGGTATATACTTTTCTTGCCTTCTAACCTCATGATGGTATGGAGAAGAAGGAGGATGCCTTTGATACTGGTGGTGGTAATCATTACTATATCCATTTGAAGGAGGATGATTCTCACGTTGTTCATATCCCGAGCACGCTGCTTCTGTATTCTGCGGACTTATCACCTCTATATCTCTATTATTATCATATTGAGGAGTTGGTCCACCTACTACTGTTGGTATTGACAATGGTGACAAAGGAGGCTCTACTGGACTTGGAGAGGAATGATCACGGCGATAACTCGGAGACGAATGATGTCTAGAAGTAGGAGGAGATTGATACTCCAATCTACTACTCATTCCCCCTGTAGAATGTCTCCCACCACTTCCTGAATGTCTCCTCGGTGAACCTCGTTTATACCGTTCATACTCACCTCTTAACATGTCATCATTCCTTCCATAATAACGTTGAGGAGGAGCCTGAACTCTTTTATTCTCTCTTTCTGATCTCTGCTCACCTCCATAGCTATGACGTGATCTACCACCACCCTCACCTCTTGTATGCCTTCTACCACGAAAAGCATTCTCAATCATACTCTCAGTATCATTGACATAATTTCTATATTCCTCATCACCACAGCATAATGTGTCTATGTTATATGGCTCATTGTATCTTTCTCTATCTCTATTATTTGATTCAGCACTTCTTTGATGCTGATTTGTATGTTGACTTTGTTGTTGATGATGGTTTGTATTATATTGAAGTGACAAGGGAGGTTCACTTCGTGTAGTTGGAATGAATGATCGATCTGATGCATATTGTCTAGGCGGACTATTGTTATTATATGAAGAAGGAGGAGGGTGAGATTCATGGCTCCTTGAATAATAATCGGGATGACGTGTAGGTGGTTGATTATGTGAATCAGATTGACTACGATGATATGGCAACCTTCTAACTTCCTGTGGTACATGCTGATGTGAATCTTCAATATATTGATTTGGTGGCGGACTATTTGTATATTGCTGTTGAGTGTTCGATTGTTGTTGTAAGTGAAGTTGCATAGGAGATGGAGGAATTGAATCTTCGCTGCTATATTGTTGTTGCGATCGGGGTGGGCTCATACGATTATTATACCCTCCACCACTCACATCATGTGGTGGTGGTGGCATACTATGCTGTTGATTATATTGACTCTCTAACTGCTGCTGACTACTTTCTAATTGCTGCTTCTGTTGTTGTTGATGCGGATATTGTTGTTGTGGGTATTGCATAGGAGCATTCTCTAAACGGCTACCTTCAAAAGCAGCATCTGGAAACATTGGTCCGTTATTAACAACCTGTACACGGAATGATGTATCACGCTGAGGAGGTGGCGGAGGAGGTGGGGGGAGCTTGGGACCTCGTCCTAATGGATCATCTGAGTAGTTGTTCATTTTGTTGTTTGCCGTCGGCACTCTCTATTCTATATAACCTTCACCTTATAGTGTAATATTATCGGCAGCATCATCTCTATTGCAATGTTATACATCTATTCAAGGGGCTTGGTCTATTCTCTATTATACCACGCATTGTTGAGGTAGTTATCGATAAAGCATCGTCAATCGATATGATTGTTCCTCTCGGTCCTCGGCGGCAACTTTATTTCGAGTTTGATCTCCCAAATCGTTCTGTAGCCAAAATTATTCTTGCTAAGAGTCTCAAAGAAAAGTGATGATTTATCAACATAGGAATAAGTAAAGGTTCAGTGCTCAAACTATCCGATAGTAAGCCGACTCTTATGCCAGTCCTTACACGTAAAAGAGCTGCTGTCCCAGCACAACCTGATGATGAGGACAGTAGTGGTGCCACCAATGTTGATAACACCGCCGCCGTTTATAATGAAACATCCATTGGCAAACGTAAAAAAGTATCTACTCAATCTAGAAATGCTGTTATCAACAATAAAATACAACATGATTTTGGAAAAGATATATCCGATAATAGACGACAATGTGAATATGATAGTGAAGAACCTACTAAAACAAATGATGATCATACACCTTTTGAGGAATCTCCCGCTACTATAATTCTAGGATTGGATTATTATATACTATGTAAGCTGGCAAAGGAAAAACTAAGTTGGGTAGTTGGTAATGGACAGCGCCATATTCTACCCGTACAGTTAGAATTAACTAGATATTATAGTGGTGAGGGTAGTGGAGTTGATACTTTAAAAGCAGATATTGCAGCAATCGATCATAATTATGGATTTAGTAGTGATTCTGATGATGATTCTGATGATGAAGTAGAAGAGATTAACAAGGAGAGTTCAGTTGCTGCTGTTGAGGATGCTGCTGAGGAAGATGATGAGGATTTTAATTTTGATAATGATGGTGATGATGAATCTATCGATGGTACCACTGATCCATCAGGGTGAATTAGATACAGTAGTCCTAACAAATCTTGATCCATTTTGTTTTTGTCTTCACCCGCCGATGAACCATCAACTGATAATGCTACACAATCATCCACGACTACCGCTACTTTGAAATTGGAAATTAGTTGTGTTGAGAAAGGATTAGATGATAATAGAGAGGATGATGACCCTTCCCCTACCACTGTAAATGCGAACCTATCAAGATTTACTAAAGATGCATCCCCGGCACCTGATAGTCTTGAGGATGAACAAGAGCTTCCACTTCCAACCTTTGATGGTAAATGTGTAGGGGAAAGTGTAGAAGTATCACCAAGGAAAGGTAAGGCATAATATCTGCTTGTGTTTTGTTATTTCATCCCGTTCTTATATATGTATATAATATCCCTTATCTTATCCGCAGTAAATGCAACTGCAGTTTATAATGCACCCACACAACAATCAATGTCAACACAATCATCATCTGCATCTGTTACTACTACTACCCCGAGTAATAATCAACCAAATCAACTACATTACAACTCGGGTAAGCAACTGCAGCAAGAGATAGCTTCGGCGACTGCCAGCCATCAAAGAACGTCACAACATTACAACCCTGTTTACCCAGGCTGCTTAGAGACTGATATTCGCCGACTTAACACCATTCTAGAGATGGAAAGAAATTTGATAGCTTCGGCGACTGCCAGCCATCAAAGACCGTCACAACATTACAACCCTGTTTACCCAGGCTGCTTAGAGACTGATATTCGCCGACTTAACACCATTCTAGAGATGGAAAGAAATTTGGAGGCTCAGCAGATTCAATGTCATCAGCCACAACAATATCAACCATGTTACATACTGCCACAACAACAACAACAACTAATGCAGTATCAGCAACAACAAATGCATGTAAGATATGAGGATGATAGTTTACATCAATTGTATAACATGAACTTAGTACCCACCACCAAGAAATCATCGTTGTCGTGCACAGATATTAATGGTAATGATATGGGCATGTCAACTACGAGGACTGTTCAAACTGAGGTAGTAGAAGTTCCTCAAGAGCAACAAATGCAGGCCGCTGCCAAACGAACTACATCCGATCAAAATCAACAGACGGGTACCTTGTTGCAGATACAGCAGCTATCAGTTCCACCGGTTACTAATGCATCATGGTACTATGTTAATCCACAGGGTATTATCCAAGGTCCGTTAAATGGGGTTGTGATGCACCAATGGCTTGAGGCTGGATACTTCAAGAGTGATACACCCATTAGTCAGAGTAATAGTGGGCCCTTCCTTCCTTTGAAAGTTTACTTTCCTCCAAAACAGAGGTCACCACCACCACCCGCTTCTCCTGTGATCCATCTCAATACTAAAGAAATGAATAAAGAGAAATGGCATGAAGAACGCAAACAAGGGATTAAGCATGCACAACGTCTTGTACCCAACAAGTCGGAATCAGCTTCTTCCAATATATCATATGAATTGGGTAGTACTCATCATATCACTTCAAACTTAGACCTCCATAAGATCAACATTGAATATGCTAAGTCAATCTTCAAACATTACTTGATTAGGGAACTCGAAGGTCGTCTCGAGTCAGATACCACAGTATGTGTTTCTAGCATAACAAGACGGACCAACGAGAAAAGAGTTTGGGTCGAAGTAGTATACCAAGTTGTCAAGATTGAAGACTCCAAACTTCCAGTATCAGTAGAATCAGCAACAACATTAGACGGTACAGCAGACGAGATTAAAGTGCCAGGGTATACGTTCCCATCATCAGTAAACGCCCGCTACCATGTATC
>Ga0214481_101038_pt1 | contig 12331 bp, 10 predicted proteins | sample M1_20Mar14CPVII9_4_FD_165057 | JGI IMG/M metagenome (GOLD analysis project Ga0214481, IMG submission 165057) | Marine eukaryotic communities from Monterey Bay, California, United States - M1_20Mar14CPVII9sort6BwellG10 | ecosystem: Environmental > Aquatic > Marine > Unclassified | place: USA...
CTCTGTGCACCTCTCTCTTGGGTGTCTAACTAAACAGGTTGCCACTCTCGGGCTCTGAACCTGGGACCACAGTACGACTGTGAATGATGTGCTCTCATATCAACCGACCACCCTTCTTTTGCACTTATTTTTTTCCTCCTATTCAGATCTCTTGCCGCCCTAACACTAACTAATACCTATGATTGCAATCACCTCAGCATAACAATAGATTAATATAATATTTAGATCACTCCTTCGTTGTGGTGACCCGGAGATTTAGATATACAACGGTGTATTATGATTGTAATATCATTAATTATATCTCGCTATGCATTTATAACTCAATCAATTGCAACATCATATCTACATACAAATGCTATCAATAATGCCCAACAATCATTAGATCCTGATGTACAGATGAAGATATCATCATCTTTAGTTCGAAAAGCAACAGCAAGATATTTAAGAGATGTTGATCCAATAAATGCAGGCCCTCTACTTCGACTAGCATTTCATGATGCAACCACTCGAGAAAAACTAGATGATAAAACCTTTAGTGGCGGGCCAAATGGCTCAATAAGATATGAAACTCTTTGGCAGGAGAATCGAGGTATAAGTCGTCCGCTAAAAGTAGTAGAAAGCATCTATAGTGAGGTTGGAGAGTGTCTATCATTTGCAGACTGTATATCTCTCTGTGGTGCACAAGCTGTAGAGTCGGCTGGAAAGTCTTTGTATTGTTTTATCAGTATGAATTCAAGTGCTCAATATGAATACTCGGTGATTTGGCTACTTAATTTGAACTTGGTTCGATTATAATTGATTGCCTTTGCAATCACTTGTACTGGCAGAAGTTACTTATCCTTTCCTTCTTCTTCACAACGCTCATTTTCCAGGAGGTCTAAGAATACCAATCAAATTGGGAAGATCAGACCTTTGTACAAAAGAGGAGAACAATCCTCAAGCAAAGTACTGATAGGTCATTAGTGGATAGAACAATGCCGAGTGCTGGATTAGATTCTGATGGACTCCGTTTGTACTTTGGAGCTCTTGGTTTAAGTGAGATGGAACTTGTAGCATTATGTGGCGCTCATGTCACTTTGCTTGACATGCCAAAGAGTTGCCTCAAAGAGTTGACGCAAGAGTGCTTGGAAGATGCTCCTGTTCTTATGCCTTTCATTAATGAAGATCCAGACAGTACCGACTGATGTGGATCTTGTTGTTGATAAAGGTCTGAGGGAGTATGTAAAGCTTTTTGCAAATGACAAGCAATTGTTTTATACTACATTTACAACTGCTTATCAAAAGCTAGTTGATGTAGGAAACAACCTAAGTGATAAAAGATACTGACATGTGAACATGTAAGATACTGAATGAAAATGTCTTGTGTTATCTGGGTGTTATGCAAACTATCTAATGGTAGATAATTCTATTCCACTCGAGCATCTAAAGCTCATCTACAACACAACTTAGAAGCGGTATACTCCTGCAGTAGATGCAATACCATTGTACACATAAGTGTCATCAAAAGGTACGTATTGCCCAGTAATCAACTTGACAGCTTCTTGACTAGCCACACCGCCGACTACAGCTGCAATGTTGTGAATTTCTCCTTCATCATACCTGACAACCTCTCGTGCCAAGTCCTTTCCCTTTGTCTGATCCAGCAAGTGTTCCTTGATAAAGTCACACTCAGCCAAGCCCAAACTGCCAGCAATATCAACCATGCATTTGTAAACTTCGTTAGCATCTGCTTCCAAAGCTAGCTCCTGGTCATGCTTGCCAGGGTAGTGCTGATGACGATCGTAAAATGCATCACATGCTCTAAGAGCAATCCACCAGAGCATGGGCGTTTGTACAGGATCTGTCTCGTAGGGGTCGAACGTTGCCGACATGAGATCATCCCTTGCATCTGATTGGATAGTGTCAAACTGAGACACATCAGAGGAAGACAAAGTCTTGGCAAGTTCTGAAACAACTGGACTAGTTGGATCTTGCAGTTTGTACTCGGCAAACAAGGGTCGAGTTTCAAGAATACGAAGGTAACGTGAATTCTTGCAGAATGTCAAAATCTCATCATCAGCTGGCATAGTAACACGAAGATCACATCCATTTGACTTCTGTTTACATTCTTCCAACAAAGATTTGACCAACTCAGTGATTGACGACTTGTCCTTCTCGGCCTGTTGCTTGTACGCTTCTTGTAATGCCACATATCGAGTAGTGTCACTAGTCATGTCAGGAATAGTGCCTTCAAGTGGTGGATAGTTGTCATTCACTTTCAAAAATCTCTTCAGTGCCAAAGCTAGTAGCTGAAACTGTAACACGTGAGGTGGAGTGGTACTACTACTCCCCCCTTCTACTTCCATCTCAGACTTGATGGCAGCACTAAAGAAGGACTCTTCGTCAACCCTATCCAATACCATCTTAACATCCTCCGAAATACGCCCTTCACCCCATGTCAAATGAGCCTCTCTCAGCGCCTCTTCAAAGTTGATTTCGTTATTGATATTCTTGGCCATTCCCCGTACAATCTTTCGGAAATCCTCCTTCTCTGAAAAGGATGCAGGATAACGTGGCTTACTGGTTGATGCATCAATATCACTAGACACGGGTGCACCGACAGATAAACGCCACTTATCCAAAGCTTGTAATAAAATAACCACAAATGGCACATGTGAATGATCTTTCGTATCCTCCATCTCATCCAAATTCATAACAGATGATGTAACCTTATTCAATCCATCAAATAATGGCCATGCCGAGAGACGTAAGTCGGGAATACGATGTGCCGGCTTGGCTTCAGTGATGGCATGATATGGTGATGCAGTTTGGATGCGGACATATCCTAATAGTCCATACGAACGGACATTGATTAGTGGTATCGAATGTACGTGACATGCATGTGAAATGGGTAGGATAACAGTGGATGGTTGATCTGCTGCAATGACGAGTAATTTCTTGGGTGTTGCAGAAGCTGCATCATCTGAAGATGTGGGTGGATTCTCCATAAGTGCCTTGAGGAATGAAGCATAATTAACACCTTCTAATGATGGTACTGTACAATAATATCCATTGACATCCGGGTTGAGTTCGGATAGGAGTGCACATGCCTGTGCTGAATTACTTGACTTTTTATCGCCCTCATCATAGGTTGATGGTGGCGGTAGAAAAAAGTTTGAGGCACTTTGAGAGGAGAACTTTAGCATAGATTCTGTTAGTTCTGGACTAGCCTTTACGGTCGGGGTGGTACTACCGTTGGTGGTGGCAAACTCGTCATCGTCTACCACCAATATACTGAAATAAAGTTTATGATTAAAGCAATGAACATAAGATGTCTATGAGCAAAATAAACATATAAAAATGGTACATGATGAATACAGCACATTTAAACCCCACTCACCTGCCTACTCCGGGTAGTACTAAGTTCTTGAGTGACCTAATTGTAAAGTAAGGGGATACGAAATAATAGATATGTGGTTAGCAATAGGTGCAAGATTTTTTTGGAGTTACAAAGATACAACTCTAATAAAATATAAATATGCTTACTCTGTTCCACACGCGGACGAACCCACAAGCACCACGAGGGTATTGCCAAGAGCACGCTGTCCTGCCGCGCCCCATAGGCGTAATTGTCTGTCGTATTTATCTTGAGTAGCCATGCTAACTTTGACTGAGAGGAGTGTTAAGTGTTAGGGGAGTAAATTAATTAGGATACCGTTACCATGAGAGTGGCAAACAACTACACTTACTAGCTACCACTAACCTTTCAAGTATGGACGACGGCGAGTACGCCATTGATTGGGGATTGCTATTATTCTTTAAGTTGATATTATCTATTTGGTTATTGAATTGTTATTTCTTATTTGCTGCAACAACATTAGCGATAGTAGTTTTAGATTATAACACAAGTTTACCCCGACTTCATCTTCCCCGAAAGTTTTAGAGGCGATCACAATCTGTAGTGTATTACAAATCTTCCATTGGCTCTTTGGTGATACGTCAGAAGTTATAGGCTGGCGTTGTATGGTGGCATAATAACATAGAAGAGATATATCAGCAGTATCAATAAAAGTACACTTTTGGATAGTAAGTTAGGTGCACCTAAATTGATATAAAAGAAAGTGGACCACTACAATTGCAAAACAGAGAAATATGAACATGATAAAGAAAGATGATGATATAATATCAGATAATGATCATGGTATACCCCAACAACGACCAGAACCTTGGCATCAAAAGTTTGACAAATTACTACCATATCCAATATTGCTAATGAAAAGAAAGACATTGAAATTGAAAAGGGATTTTGGTTTTATACCCTTTATAATATTCTTCTTTCTTAAGATATTATGTTCATTAGTTATGTTGAATTTCTGGATGGCATCACACTTATCAGTTATACATTTAGAAGATCGAATGCCACTTCTAAGGGTACATCGTGATGGAAATAAGGTCATTGGAGGTATTGATAGTAGTAGAAATACAACCTTGTATGCAGCTAGAAATCCAGTCAGTATGCACAGTATTATAGAATCAAACAATACTACTTCAGCTATAGATAAGAAGAAAGTAGTGAACAACAACACAAGCAACAATAATACACCCAAGAAGAGTGGAATGATAATACCAAATTTACAAGATGGTACATTGCAGGGAAAAGAACGACTTTGGAATATACTACAAACAAGAAATGTTACTCAAGTAGATGCAGACTATTGGAAATCTATACCAACATGGGATACGATACAACAAAATATACATATTAAAGGTAGTCACAACAATTCTCCAATAATACATGGTTTGGAAACATGTCAAGCATTTCAAAAGATTACTGAAGCTGCTCCTTCTCAAAGAAGAATAGCGCCTGCAGGATTGTTCAATACAGGAACCAATTATCTCTCAGTGTTGCTAGAGTACAATTGTCAGAATCCACATAGAGTTGAGAAGTTCCATGGAAATTCCAAACGAGGTAAGTTATGTTCTCAACATGTGTGTGCAACACGTACGTTATTTAGTTTATAACTGTGTTGTGTTTGCTATAAACAACAGGTCACGGCAACGAGTGGGAAGTACCATGGGGCAAACATACACCAGCATCTTCAAGAGGGAAGTACTTTAAGAATCCTAATTTGAAGTATACAGTTGATGAAGTTCTTTCAATTGTATTGATTCGAAATCCCTATGGTTGGATGAAGAGTATGTGCAGAAACCCATACACAGCAAAATGGAAGGGGCTTGCTCATAAGAAGACATGCCCACAGCTAAAGACAAAGGAAGGATTCTTCAATCCAGTCGATGCTACCTTTGGATCTGGTCCAACACATCATAAATCATTAGCGCACATGTATAATGACTGGTATGGCGAATACTTCTACAACAAAAACAGCACTACTGCAAATAGTCGTAACACAACCGAAGCTCCTTTCCCTCGTTTGATGATTAGGTTCGAGGATATAATATACTTTCCATACGAGGTTACTAAAACCGTATGCGAGTGCGCTGGAGGAGTTCTAGGGCATAGACAAGATGACAAGGATGTTGCGAAAGGTACTTTCCACTATGTAGTCAGAAGCGCAAAAGCTGGATTTGGTCATGGTCCAGCTGAACATAGAAATGGCTTAATAGACTCGTGGTCAAAGTATGGAGTCGATCCAAAAGATGAGTATACTAAAGAAGAGATTGACATAGCAAAGGAGATTCTAGACCTTGTGCTGTTGGATACCTTTCAATATAGATAGAGTATGTTAATAAGCTAAGCAGTAATAGTGCAACGCTAAATACATCCTTTGTTGATTGATTCTAGTTTATGTAATATGTGCATAGTCACTCACTTCATTTCTTCTTCTTTCTTGACATCAAATAATTCTACAGTTGAGAAATTTAGTACTGACCGGTGGCCAAATCAAAGACTCCCTGGACTAAGTCACTGCCACGCTTGACAACAGCAACCTCCATTGTAGATGCATATGGTACTGGAGCATCGTCCATACACAGACGCTTCACGGGAGCATCGAGAAGATCAAAGAGTTCCTCGGATATTCTGGCACTTACTGTAGCACCAACACCACCAGACTGGGTAGACTCATCAAGAATAGCAATCTTATTTGTACGCTCGACACTTGTGCGGATTGTGTCCATATCAAGTGGCTTCAAACTTCTCAATTCAATAAGATCAATATCAAAGCCCTCTTCCATGATTTCATCAATGACATTCTGAGCCTCCTTCACACCGTGGAGGTATGTGAGGACGGTAACAGCATTTCCAGCGGCAACAGAATCGGCAGATGCCTCATGTAACAAGGCAGCCTTATTCAATGGTGCACATACATCAAGATCAAGCGTTCCCTTAGCCTCCTTCATCATCTTTACGGGTGCAAATAAGAAGCATGGTCCATTGTCACGAATCATACTCTTGGTAATACCGTAAGCAGCATCGGGAGAGGCGGCAGTACAGATCTTCAATCCGGGGATACCCATGACATAGGCATGGAAGGGCTGACTGTGTTCGGCACCAAGAGCTTGGTTGGGTGCGGTTCCTCCAGCTCCAACAATGGTCATGGGCATATCAAATTGACCTCCGGTGGTAGCATAAGTGTTACCAGCAGAACTGAGCTCGGCCATACCAAAGATACCAAAGTTAGTGTTCATCAACTCAACAATTGGACGGTATCCATTCATACCCTCTCCAAGTGCCTTACCAATGAAGTGACCCTCATCGATAATCTCATCAGCGGCACGGATCTGACCGTATGTTTGCTGAGTAAGCTTGGGGATATCATAGGATGATCCGGCTTGTAAATCCTCAGCGTGGATGGTAGTGGATGGATCGCGAAGCATCTCTTCGTGAATAGCAAGGTTGATGGCATCACCAATGGAGATATCTCCTGCCTTGGCCTTCTCACGGAGCATATCAATGTGAGCAGTAACAGTGCTCATTTGTTCAGGTGAGATGGTTCTGGCATTCACGGCATCAGCATGTGCAGGAGCCAGCTTCTTGTTGTAGTCAGTATCGGGTGCATCGGGATACTCAAGCTCCTTGGCAAGTTCAACAGGTGGCATGGGAGAATCATCGGCAAACTTAACAGCTGCCTTGACATCCGCCAAAACTTCCTTCTTCATTGCCTTCAACTCATCTTCGGTAAATACGCCATTGGCAGTGTACTTATCCTCGAACTTCTTGATAGGATCTTGATCAGTTCGTGCCCAGGCTTTCTCAACCTTACGTCCACGTTCATGTTCAGGATCAGCTGGTGAATGTCCATTGAAACGGTATGTGTGCACTTGAAGGATAGCAGGTCCCTTTCCACTCCTAACATAATCGATGACCGCCTTTCCCCCCTTGGCAACATCGGCAGCATCATGTCCATCGACCATAAGTCCAGGTACGCCGTAATGCTTACCCTGTTCATATACCTTACCATTGGTAGCAACATCACCAGTGTATGTGTTAATGGCACGTCCATTATCAATCACAAGTAGTAACAATGGTAAATTATCCTTGGCTGCCGAGTTAAGTAGCTCGGCAGTACGCCCATTCTGTGCACCACCCTCACCAACAAAGACAATTGAGATACGATCATCATCAACGGGAGGGGCAACATCCTGCTTTTGGTAATCGGCATCATCAGATACACCCAACTTACGATCTAATAGAATACTCTTGGCGGCACCGGCAGCATATGGTAGCTGTTCTGAAACTAATGCCCATCCACCCTGGAAGTATTTTGACTTGTCAAAGATGTGCATACTACCCCCAGCACCCTTACAACTACCAGTTTCCTTCATGAATAGTTCAGCCATAACCTCACCAGCATCAACACCACTTGCAAGAGCATGTGTATGCTCACGGTAGTAAGAATATTTCTTATCACCAGTCTTAATGGCAAAATCAACTAATGCTGGGATACTCTCCTGTCCATTATCTAAATGCATAAAACCACGAATCTTACCCTGCATATATTGTTGATTACATGCATTCTCGAATCCACGTGCTAATTGAAGTGCCTTGTAAATTTGTTCAAGGTTTGCTTTACTGTTATCAACCTCGGAGGCATAACTGTCTACTTCAGCTTGGGAGTATCCAAAGGTATCAATGAGCTATTAATATAGAATGTAAGGAGATTGTGAGAGAATTATGTATATTTGGTATACATAACAGGAAAGTAAAGTCAATATGTATGTGTTATGTATTCGTACTATAAATTTCTTACCTGCTTTTCAACATCTCCCCAAGCTAGATTGATTGGAGGACGCATAACATCTGGTACCTCTTCTGGTGCTGCTGTATCAACCTGCAATATAAAGTATAGATATGAAAAGATGAGTATATATATATATATATATATATATATATTGGTATGAAGTTTTGTCTATATAATATTTGCAATGAACATAGAGACAATCACTTACAGCTTCAAGAGTAGCAGCCTTGAAAGGTGCAACTCGTTGAGTTGATACACTATTATGTACAATACCTGCATTCTTTGGTGCACTGTTTTAAGGTATAAGAGACAGAATATATAAATATTAGACATACAAGTTGTATAGAATTGCAATACATAGCCGTTAAAGAACACAAAAAAGATATCCTTCCATAAAAACTTACACAAAGGCAGAGGTTGAGGCACATAATGCCAAAGCGACGGCTAATCTAGCAAAGATCATGTTTGTAATATAAATTATGAGATGATCAACGCTATCAATGAGAATTGCAAAGGCGACGTATCAAGTGGAGAGTGTCTAATTTGTGTTATTGTATTGTGGAGGGAGATGTTACGTCACACACACAAATCCGTTAGTGGAATAAAAATGAGAAAGGTATCCTCCCCTCAAATCATGCCGCGTGTAATGTGTGAATTATCATTAATTTTTTGAAGTCGTCAGTGAAGTGGTACGATAAGAAGAGGAAGGTATAGCGCTAATATACAATCATGATGCCATTAAAAGTAATTGCATTGATATGTGCATGTATATGTATCCACGAGTCGCATGGATTTACAGGGTAAGTTTTTAATAAGATGACATATGATATGTTCTATATTGCAACATTCTCATAGTACTGAACCTCTTTTACAGTTCTCCATCGAGGTCTTCAATCACCAAATTGACACCAACTATTCGTGGACCACTATTTGCTTCGTCAAAGTTAGTTGAGGTACAGAATGAAGATGATATGATGATGGAAGTTATCAAACCAGAAGTAATTGTTGATACAGATTTTGTCATGCAATCTGAAAAACAACATAACAATAACAACAATCTACGGAATAAACTCACTACCTTAGTTGCACCGTGTGCAGCCTTGACAGCACTAGCAGTATTTAGTATCCCCCAAACATCCAATGCAATAGTATTATCAGATATTAGCTCCATCGCGGGCGGTGCGGCAGCTGATTATTCCCAATGGATAGAAAGTTTAACAGGATCAGGATTTTATCAAGCATTTAGTTTAGTATTCCTAAGTGAAATTGGTGATAAGACATTCTTTGTTGCCGCATTATTGGCTGCCAAGTTATCAAGGTTCATATCTTTCATAGGTTCGTTGGGTGCATTGGCAGTAATGACGGTTATTTCTGTTATTATTGGACAAGTCTTCCATGCAGTACCAAGTGAAATTGCCAATGGTATTCCATTAGATGATGTTGCCGCTGTTATTGCATTTACATACTTTGGTATTAAGATTCTAAGTGAGGCATTGGAAGCACCCGAGGAGGGTGGTAAGAGTGCAATGGATGAAGAGTTTGAAGATGCTGAGGAAGCCGTTGCCTCGAGTGATACAATTACAAAAGCATCAAAGAGTGCACAAGTGGCTAGTATCTTTGCATTAGTATTTGCTGCCGAGTTTGGTGATCGATCATTCCTTGCAACAATTGCGTTGTCGGCTGCTCAGAATCCTGTTAGTGTGGCAGCTGGGGCGATTGCTGCGCATGCCATAGCTACTGGTATCGCTGTGATTGGTGGTGCGTACATATCAAAATATGTATCAGAAAAAGTTATTGGATATATCGGGGGTACACTGTTTTTAATATTTGCTGTCACAACTGCAATTGGTATCTTTTAAGAAGTACTGAGAGGAGCTCTATTAACATGCAATTAAGTAATGTTAAGCATCCATTCTATACAGTACTTATAGTATTGATCAGACAATAACATATGGCAACACTACTACACCACCGCTCTTCGGGGTTTCTTTGCGGTAGAAGCAGGCTCCTTTGTATCATTTTCCTCTGGTGTAGATATTTCTTGGAGGGTTGATACTGAAGAAAGTAATATTGGCACCGCGGGCAGTTCGGAGAATAACTCCTCTTCTTCCTTTCTTATCTTCATTTCTTCAGAGGATATTGTCTTTTCTTTTGACCCAAAGAGCTCATCCATTTCAAGTTCCAACCTATCTTCAAAACCAGTACCGAAGTATAATTGAGTAACTTTAGCTGATTGACCAAGATCAACATTCGATGAGCTGTATAAAGAGTTCAAATTCACTTCTGACATTGCCTGTTCAATATCTTCTTTCTCAAGTTGATCTCCTCCTGTAAGTTCGGGGAGAGGGCCATCAGAACGAGACTTTTGCTTCTTGTCTCCACTTTTCTTGTCAGAATCCAAACGCAATGATACAGCCTAATAAAGAGTGAATAGAAATATAAACATTGAGACAAATGCAACACAACTACCAACTTTACTTGGAATGTACTTCAACACATACCTTTTCGACAATCTTTCCAAAGAAATCATATGCAAGATATCCAAGGGCATGTGTAGTTTCCTCATTCGGTGGAGATAGGGCAGATATGGGATCAAAGCCAATCCAATGTAAAAATATCACAGATGTAGGAGACAACTTTTGCCATGAAGTTCGAGCTTTGGTCGTCGGTCGTCCTCTCTTCTTCCCTCTGTCTTTCCATTCGTCTGTTTCAGCATTTTTCTTTCGGCCTCCACTTCTGGGTAAGAATGATCCTTTTCTCACATCTGCAAATTTCATATACCAATCTTCTCCCATTTTATTAGTTCGGGCATCAAAATTTGCAAGTCTTTCGACTAATCGGCCACTGATAATCTTCTTATTATCTGACTCCAGCTCATCATCCTTGTTGTCACTGATAAGATCTTCTGCAGACTTTTTAGGAACTTCCACTTCCCCAGACTTATCAGAATATGCATCGTGCATCTGTGAGATATAAAAGGTGTTAGTTCATAACTGATATAAAGACAAAGGGTAAACTTTATAACAATACATACCTTTTTCCATCTCTGATATGCGTTCATTTCTTCTGGGAAGAGTGTCTCTAATTGCGGTACATCAAAGCCACATGAAACATCATATCTTATTCCATCGCCATTTCCATCCAATGCTCTAAAAGATAACTCACTGTCCACCACAGCATATGATCCATTAACACCGGATGTAGTTTTCTTCATTTCGTAGTTAGAAGCATATGTACCCCTATGCATAGTAGCAGCTGCACGTGCTTGATGCCAGTTATCTTTTAGTTTCCTGTATTAATATAAAAAGATATAGAAAAATGTAAGGAGGATAATTGATATACAATTACAAATACATATAAGCAATTAATATAGACATACCTACGCAATGCTCTTGCATCAAGAATACTACGCTGCAATGAGGCACGGGTACCCAATAGAGCTGTAGATATGACCTCCAAATCAGGACATGGTCCATCACCAAATGTAATGAGCATTCGTTCTCCCATTTTACCCAGTGGTATATTCTCCAATGCCTCTTCACGTTGACGCTTATTCTTTTTGTTTGCTACTTTTTTAGAAGTTGGTTTTGTTTTGTTAGATGATGTTGTTGCCGATATTTTTTTAGTATCATCCTCACTGTCATCATCGTAGTTATCCTCATCTGGTATGATGATATCCTTATTCGGTTGCTTTCTAGTTCTACCAGTTGTCTTGTCTTTAGCCCCTCCACTTGATTTCGATGTATGATTAGCAACAAGGTCATCGAGTGCATTCTCAACGGCATTGTTTCCTACCTCACCTCGAGTACGAGCCAACACAAGGGATAAGAGATCTTCAACTTGTCCATCAAGCTTACCATTGGGCATTTCTTCATTACTGGCCATAGTTTATTAATCGTCAACAACAGAGACAAACATCAAACATCGACATAACATCATCACACAATGAATCCTATATAAAAAAAGACCCTTTCGAAATCTTTCTTCCAACCACCCTTAAAATTTGACACCAAGTAAGTTTTTGGTAATAATGGTGATTTTGATGTGTTATTCCAATGTCCTTCACTCTGGCATTGTTGTATGCATCCATACGGATGATTTGAACCATTCACGAACATATGTACACCTCCAACACACCTCGCTGTGCCACC
>Ga0214481_101040_pt1 | contig 12320 bp, 10 predicted proteins | sample M1_20Mar14CPVII9_4_FD_165057 | JGI IMG/M metagenome (GOLD analysis project Ga0214481, IMG submission 165057) | Marine eukaryotic communities from Monterey Bay, California, United States - M1_20Mar14CPVII9sort6BwellG10 | ecosystem: Environmental > Aquatic > Marine > Unclassified | place: USA...
GACAAATCAAAATTATGGCGGTGTGAAATTGATTCCATTAATGATACAGACAAAGAAGAAAAGTACTTTGGGATTAAATGTCATGGGGATGGTGTACGCTACTGGATCAAGTATGAAACTATCAAGAAGTATGTTGATACGGACCACGTTGATTACCCCAAGTATGATCTACCAGAAAAGCAACCTTCCATCGATCAGGAACAGGCCAATAGCAGTGCCAATGGAAAGAATGAGATCCCAACTAGTGGTGGTGCCATGAGCCGAAAAAGACTTGTGGATGAGTCAAGTAGTGCCACCCAAAAACCACCTTCCAAGCGTCAATGTTGCACTGACTGGATGAGTCCAACCAGTTCTAACTACTTCAAGGACTGTGTTAGATACCCTGTAAAAATTGGAGATAAATTGCCATCTCCTATTCCAATCGTTGAGCAGAACTTTACCATGATGTATAATTGCTGCGATGATAGTATTGTCCACCTACTTAAAAAAATAGATGAAAGAAAAGAAGCCATAGCGGCCGAAGGTAAGAGAAAAGCCAATTCCATATTGGCTCAAGCCAAAACTGATGTTACGAATCATTTTCAGAGATGTGGAGTAGCACCAAGTATTGGAGAGGCGATAGTGAATAAGGCATTAACTAAGGAGGACATCATGGTAACTAAGGAGGACATCATGGAAGTAATACCTGCTATAATCAGAGACCACAATAACACAAATTTGAAACTATTCAAACAGCTACCTATGCATGGTATCTTCCTCGGCTGTGAAAAAAAACTAATTTCAATGACTCCGTCATTCTTTGCTGGAAGATGTACTAGAGAAGCAGAAAGGGGAGCCTTGGCAAGAGCTTATTGTAAGGCAAATGAGAGTCTAAAAACAGTTAGAACATTATCATTGGCTTGGTGTAAAGCGGTCAAATTTAGAGATGAGAAGATGTCAACAAAAAAGTGGGAATCAGAGAACTACGTAGCCTGTACTAGGATTAGTCTAGTTCTCTTCAGTGCTTTTGATGTTGAACGTGAAGATATTGGCCAATCAGAGATTCTAGATAGAATTAGAGAGATGAGGGTATTGTGGTTTTGTCTCGTTTCTCATTTATTTGCAGAAGAAAAGGTTGCGCCGGAGATTGTTGATGATTATGTAAAATTATTTCTTTCATCTTGTGTAAGTCTGCACTTATTGACACGAAGAGAGGTAGGTTCTAGAAAGTCAATCACAACTAGAAATAATGAAGAAAACCAAGTGTTTCTACAAGCAGAAGCATTCAAGGCTAAGCTCGATGCTCATCAAGGTTTGAATAAGAAGAAATTGACAGACTGCCATGAATCAGAATTGAAAACCATATATGATGTACATTGGAAACAATCAGATCATTCATCTCTTAATCTGAGTAAAAAACCAACAAATGACGAAATTAAGTTGGGTGTGGAAACATTCATGCTTTTTAACAGAAAACCTCTATCAATTGAAGAACATCTAATAGACAATGGACATCAACAGGGTATAGTTACTGAAGTGCTGACCAACAATGCTCAACAATTGGGATTGGAGGGTGATGATGAGCAGCCTAGCCGTGGTAGATCAGTGAAATATAATTCCTTCTTCGAGGAGGGGCAAAACTTCTTCAGTCTATTGAACTTGAAAGATGTCATAGAAGAATGTGGAAGTTTTAGAGCTTTATGGGAAGGAGGTGTTGAAGGAGAAAAGTTCATACAGTTTATTAAGAGTGCATTTGGTGGTGCTTTCCGTCACAATCATGAGTACATGAAGATAACATTGAAGAAGTTGCTTAGAGATTTCATATTTGACAAAATTAATGAGGACAATCCACACAGTAAGAGGGAATCAAATAATAGAACTCTCCATTATACAACCTATGACGAGTCATTCTCATTGGATACGTGTGAGGGGCCTGTTAGTGGGGTTATTATTGAGAACAAACTATTTATCTGCTTTGACAGGAAAAGTGATTCAAGGACTGAGAGTATCGTTACACTAAAAGAGGTTGTATTTAGACAAGATGGTGGATCTTGGTATTATAATCTTTGGTATCAGTCAATAGAGGAATTGGAAGATGCTCGCACAATGAGTCTAAGAAATGTGTCGAATCAAGCATCTGACTTCTTTATTTTGTTCCCATTGTATGAAGACTGTGGTAAGAGCAAATCTTTCACATTGATCTGCAAGAGTTGGAGAATAAGAGATGATCTGGGGAAGCTCCGATTGCCAACACCCAACATAAGTATTTTAACATCAAATGAAAACAGCTGATACTGATGGTGCTGCTAAGGAGACAGAGTCCTCTAATTCCATTGAAACAGCGGAGAGTTCATGTCAGATAAGTAATGAGGAGGACTTATTGCCTCGTAGGTATGCCTACAAGTAGCAGAAGTCATAAACATTTGTAATCTGCCACAACAAGAATCGATTCTTCGGGTACAACCGTTCAAACACTGCATTGCAACTTAGCTTACTAGACCGATCAGATGTACTATTAACCTTGGCACTCTTAGGCCTATCTCACGATGAGCGCTACTGTGATAGATGTAATAAATTAAACTTTAGGATGTAGTGCCACTAGTTCCTATCATGCCCGGATAGAGCCCAACTCAAACACATTAGTTACTCGAAAGTTCGAGAACCGCTCTTTTGGGAACAACTGCTGGAAGATGGAAAGACATTTCTCTTCCTTACTTCTATCATCAAGGCTAGGTATAATACTATCCGGTTCGTCATGGAGAGTGGTACCGTCATAGGCAAAGAAGTGGTTGGCTACACCACTGCCATCACGCATAGTCAACTTCACCTTAATTACCAGCCTGCAATCTGAATCTTGGAGTAAGTGAAACAATAAACCCCCTTTCTTTATATACCGATCTGTAACTGGATTCAATTTCATACCATGCTCCATTAGCCACGTATTGCCTTGTTCAATAGTAACATCCCCATTGTCAGGTGATGATGGAAAGGACAACGAAAGGTCACGTACCCTCTTCATTTCCTCCGGTGCGAACAGATTAAACACTGTATGTTTCAAGCATTCTCTTCGTACTTCCCCATTACCCAACGGAGTATGAACAACCCTTGCGCCACCATCAACCTTGTAGTTCTTGGTTGCCCTGTGGCGTCTCTTATTCTTACGACGAGATGCTTTTGATCCTCTCTTGCGCTTTCCCCCAACAAGCATTTCAACTTCGGGGGGACTATCAAATGATCCCGAATCAGGGTACACTGACAGTTCAACCCCCTCAGTATCAGTGGACTTGCTGGTATCATTGCTTGGTAGAATCTTAGTAACATCATGACAATGTGGAGAGATATTCGAAAGAGCCCCACTAACCTTCCTTGTGACCGTGCTAACCGTGCTCTTAAGCATACTGATAACTCCATTAGATGCACTTTCAGCCTTTTCAGTATCAGTACCTCCTCCGCTCACATCAATATCACCTGGAGCAGATGGTGTAGAAGTCTTTTTCTTTTCCAACTCTTCTTTTTCATCGTCATCATTCAACCAATATTCCAAGAAGGCATCGGGAGCTTTTTGTTCATCCAACGTGGATAGTGTGTTAGATTCAGAGGTGTCCATAATTGCATCTACTTATGTTGATATACTATTACTGTGTTTGATAATATTAGTAATATGACAATGATGGTGCATGTGAAACAAGATGATAATTAATGAGATGATACGATGCGATGCTTGGAATATATTGCAATTATTGCAATCACATACACAATTGCAGGTAGGTAGTGGCATATATTATCACACCATTTAGTATATAATTGACTCACCTCTTTTAAAATATATCGTATGTGCCGGCTAATTTAATAACATAGATGGTTCACCCAAATGCAAAGTATGAGTTACTTAGTTGATATACACAGTGCACAGTACAGCGCAGCTAAAAGTAGTAGGATACCACCTCTTTTGTAGAAATTCTTGTAAATGATAGATGACATCTGAGGAAAAGTATGTTTTTAGGAAAATCTTGCAAAGGTTAAAAATAATCCTACGTAGGAATTAGTACAAAGCAAATTTACAGGAAATCTTAAAAAACTGTAAGTAATCGAAATTCTTGTTAGTAATCCAGATCTACATACAACGTAAAAGTACCCGATTACTAACGAATTACTAACATCTCGGCAACAGTGATAATACTCTCATAAATTCTCTGTTGTTTATGGCCCGTACAAAGCAAACCGCACGTAAGTCCACCGGAGGCAACGTTCCTCGAAAGCAGCTCGCCACCAAGGCAGCACGTATGTCCGCCCCCAATATCGGAGGTGTCAAGAAGCCTCATCGTTACAGACCAGGAACCGTGGCCCTTCGTGAGATCCGTCGTTACCAAAAGAGTACCGACCTGCTTCTAAGAAAGGTAATTATTATTATTATTATTATAAGTATTTGATACATGTTGGTGTTGCTTTTGATGTATCAATAATTGACTTTTAATGTCTGCCTCGGTTACTTACTGACCAATATGTAATTAATAATATACCGACTTTTTAATCTTCCCATCAGTCTCCCTTCCAACGTTTGGTACGTGAGATTGCCCAGGATATGATGACTGATTTACGATTTCAATCAACAGCACTTCTGGCGCTACAAGAAGCGGCCGAATCCTACTTGATTGGTTTGTTCGAAGATACGTTGCTTTGTGCCGTTCACGCTAAGCGTGTAACTATCATGCCTAAGGATATTCAGCTTGCCCGTCGTCTTAGAGGTGAACGCACTGTGAGTGTTCATCTTAACAACTTTTAAAATGCCGTGTGTATATTTTTATGTTGGTGTTAACGAGTGTCCCATCTCATTGATTAGTAATTTTTAAAGAGGGGAGTTAATTCCTGAGGGGAGGGATGTTTGGTGGAGTTTGGTGGGCACGTTGTTGGCGTTTTCTATGTGGATGTTTGTTAGATGATTGCGGCCATGATTATCTGTGACAAAGGCTCAATAACGATAGGAGGGGCTCTTGACTCTGTAATACGATACCTATACCTGATATTGATTTTGTCAATTATCACTAAGAAATAAGATACATATCTGGCCTAAAGGATATAAGAAGGATCCTAGATTGGTATCTTTTTATGAGAGTATATACCTATAATCTACCTATGTATATACCTACATATGAATTATGAAGCTTTGTAACTCTTTGTAATTAGTGTATCGTATAAAAGAGATTGCAATAATCCAAACCACGGCAGTGAAGAATAAAAATATATCCATTTAGTTTTAGTTCACACGACAACATAAAACATTCCTCTTCACAATAAACGATACTCGACACAGAAATAGAAAAAAAGGCTCTTTCAGTTACCAATTACCATCCGTCTCTTGTTCGGTCTTGCAATGTTGACTGATGCATCCTCCCTATCGGCGTGGGAGATTGATTTGCTCTTTTTTTTAGAACTCTGTCTCTTTCGATTGGGTTTACCTCGGCATCCTGTTGCTAATTTGAACAGATTGCAGTTATGTAAGCATAAATTATAGAATGCATCGAGGGTGATACACCCAGTCAAATTACCAAGCCAACCCAAAGCGTACGGGAACATGACATCGTCAGTACCATCTAGGAAGGTTGATTTGCTTTGGTTTAGATTTGACAAGTGTGAGACGATCACCTTTGTTGCACCGGCAAGTTGGGCAATAGATTTCTTCTTCTTGAGGGTTGCATTGGCATGGAGGTTGATTTTGAACATATGTTTAATCTTCTTGCCAATTGAAGATTTATTGTAGAATTGTTTTGATGGTCCTTGTAATTGTCTGAGGGTGTGATTGGAAAAATATGTAGAATCAATACTGGATTCGTTACAAACGAGAGTTAATGCCTGACACCACTCGTCCTGTAAAATGTCATTACCTGAGAGTGATAAGGATTTGAGGGTTGTATTATCCTCCAGGGCACTTAAAAGAGTCCTGAAACCATTCCCAGTGATGTTATTATGGTTCAAAGACAACCTCTGTACTTGGTAGGATTCATTTTCGAGCATCATTTGCAGTGTAGCACAAGCAGTATCGTCGATTCTGGTTGAATCTAAATTCAGTAAGTGCAAATGATTCCGTTTGCTTGACAACAATGAACACACCCCTATGTTTTTAATTGAGTTCCCGGCAAGAGATAAGTTACGGACCGCAGGAACCACACGTGATAGATACACACAGTTCGTGATGAAATTGTCTGATAGATCCAATGTGCTTGGGGCGAAACCGTCGATTTGCCAATGTCTTGTGATTGTGTTGATATAGTCATCTACTATGCCACAATTTACCAGACTTAGCTTTTTCAATGATCCTTTAAATGATGATGATATTACATCAAAAGCTCTCGGGGCTACCGGTGTGTCATTGATAACGATTGTCGTGATATTGGAGCCCAAGATGCACCTCCCTAGCATACGCCAACATGGTAAGTCCAGAGTACAATCGTACATATGTAATTCCTCGATGGCTAGGTTGTCCGTGAAGAATGGCGCCATAGAAAAGAAGAACGACTTGTTGTCAAACCCAACGAAGACAATATTCCTTAAGGTTAATTTGTTGATACTCCTGTTCGATTTCAAACCTAATGCGAGATTTCCTAGTGATGTGAATTGTGCATATGGAGTGATGGTACCATCCCATGGAAATTCAATTGTGAGATCCGCTATGACATCGTTTTTGCCCAAGCAGCGACCAAGGCGTGTCCATTCCCTTTTGCCCTGGGGAAAGTAGGCCTCTTCATTAAAGGGAGCAATTTTCAAAGAATATAAATCGGTGTCATTACCAATCAATCGATTGAATAAGGCCTCTGCTTCCATGTTGTAGGCTGTGTGATTGAACCTAGATGATGCTGGTACATTACAAAGTGTTGTTTGATGAGTGTTAACATGGGGCAGGACTGATGATGTTTTGAATTTGGGGGCAGGGTTGTCGCGTTTCATTTTGTGTTATTCGACTGAAGAGAGCATTAAGCCTCACACTTCATATGAGTTCTCCTAGTAAGGTACAAGATGAAAAACTCTTCCAGCGACCACCACGTGTTATTGGGGACTGCCCTATATGTTTACTCAGAATGCCCGTAGCTGATAAAAGTGGCCGGGTGTTCCCGTGCTGTGGAAATTTCATTTGTATTGGCTGCTTTTATTCGCCTGTGTATGATAACAGAGGCATAAAGATTGCCGATAGGTGCCCCTACTGCAAAACTCCGGATTCTGTGTTATCAGAAGAGGAGGTGTTGGAAATGGTCAAGAAACAAGCGGTTCTTGATGATGTTTTTGCACTTTACACAGCTGGTTGTTGTTATTCGAGTGGCATAGACGGATATCCGCGAGATCACGTCAAGGCGGTGGAGCTTTGGCATCGGGCAGGAGAACTCGGCAATCCTTGGGCATTTAACTATCTTGGGAGGGCTTACAGGCTAGGTGAAGGAGTGGACGTTGACTGGGAGAAAGGAGTACATTACTGCGAGCTAGCAGCAGTGATGGGTGATCCATACGCTAGGTGTAATCTTGGTAACATCGAGGAGAGAGCTGGTAATATAGATAGAGCCCTGAAACATTTCATGATCGCTGCGAAAGATGGATGCGCCGAGTCGTTGGATCATATCAAAGATTTGTATTCTTGTGGCGATGTAACAAAGGATGATTATTCCACAGCTCTAAGAGCTTACCAAGAATATATTGGCGAGATCAAGAGTGAAAAAAGAGACAAGGCGGCTATCTTGCGCAAGAAGAGGTATTATTGAAATGTAGAGAGTGTAAACCGTGATGATATTTGTGTGAATGTAAGTATAAATGGCGATTTGGTATATCATATTTTCTTTGGATAGGCGTTTAAATATAGGACGTGTTTAGACAACATACACAGTCAATCAATATATCTACTTTACTAGTTAAATCAAACCAAGGTTAACACGTTTTCTATCATATGAGTTCTCAAATACAATCCGTTGAGCACTAGTGGGGTGTGTGGGATATGCTATAAACTTAATTTAAGAACTCGTTTTTGAGTGTCGGGGAGTTCATACATAAGTACCGATTGGTCCTGGTTGATGATACATTTGAGTTCGTTGTAGTCGAGTGATATAGAGTTATCATATCCGTAAAAACGCACCGCCCACAAAGGATGACGAAAATGAGTAACATACCCTTCAATAGAACTCCCGTTACTACGCCCAATCATAACTTCTAAGTCTACCAATGACAGAGCCCAACGATGATCGATAACTCCTTTTGTCCAGTCTCCTTTTGTTTTCTTGTTTTGTGCTGCTCCGTCTAGGGCGGTCTTTGTCGAGGGAGTGGGCGATTCGGGGTTTAGAAGTGAGATAATTGAGCGTTCGACCGAGTCGACGTTGATAGTATTTGCGTCCACCTCGTGCATATCCATCTGTTGTTATTATGAAATCACTGGTGAATCATCACGGAGGAGGGCAGGACTGACTGAATTTCATTTTTTGAGTGTATCGGTGTTGTGTTTTGTGCCATAAATTATTATAGTTAGCAGCACCATCACCTTCTTGTCTTGTGATCCACCAATAAACGAAGTACTCCCACAGTAAAGTCATTTGTAATTCCTCTTTAATGCACCCTTCGGCCGTTGATATTAATGAAATTTACAATCTATCTTCCCGTGTCCTCGGGGAGGGTTATTTTGGTGTAGTGCGTAACTGCTTCCATAGGAAGTCGGGAGAGGGGTTTGCAGTGAAAAGTATAAATAAACATTCCGTCCATCGCTATTTTGTGGATAATGAGATAAGCATATTGTCCAAAATTAACCACCTTTATATCGTGAAGATGATTGATTGTTTTGAGGACTTTGACTTTGTACATATTATCACTGAGAAGTATACTGGAGGAGACTTGTTTGATAAAATAGACCGCAATGTCACCGATGAAGGCTGTCTGGTTGAGACAGAAGCAATGGAAATAGTTAGGTCTTTGATGGTGGCCGTATCATATCTCCACGAGAATGGTATTGTTCACCGGGATATCAAACCAGAGAACATTCTTCTCGAGAGTGATCGTGATGGAGCCTCTATAAAGTTGATTGATTTTGGGCTTTCCCGTTTCCATGATGATAATGATGTACTGATGGTGGGCAGAGTAGGTACATATACCTACATGTCTCCAGAAGTTATTAATGGCGCGTATGACAAGGCGAGTGATGTCTGGTCCATTGGTATTGTCATGTACACGTTACTTGCTGGTTACCCACCCTTTCGAGGAGACACGGATCGTGAGATACTAGAAAACGTTTTGAATGAAGAGTTGGTATTCCCAGACCAAGGTTGGTCTAACAAAAGTATGGCTGCAAAGGAGTTGATTGGGAGTTTGCTCCAGAAAGACCGAAATAAGAGAATTTCACTTAAAAATGCTTTGGATCATCGGTGGTTTCGTGGGTAGTAGGAAGAATCCATGATGTCAGATATTGTTCTGCAATAATATATTAAACGCTAGCCGCGATTAGACCATCTTATTGGTTATGAATATTATCATCTGATACAAACAATCCTCTCTAGAGGTAGCGGTGCTTTGTATTTGCCGTACTCTCATAATCAATTTGTTGTGGGGCATATAGTTTAGACCTATGTGGTATCTTTCCGTAGTCCTCTCTTTAAATAGATTTCAATTCAACTACCCATTACACGATATTCAAATTGGGTAGTATGTATATTCGAGAGATACGATAGACTGATTGGATTAATTTATGCCTACCAGTTGTCTTTTCATGTCTGCCAATATGTATACGGCCCTCTGTTCCATGTCAAGGACGTCGTATAATATTTCTGTACTCTCACTGCATGCGGCAGACACAAGCTTTATTGCATAAACCATAGCAAGTTCATGTAGAGAGCTCAATGATAAGTCTTCCGTATCACCGTCAATATAGACACACCGACGGTCTCTACCGTCCGCTAATTAAGGATTGTTAGTGTGGTTATGGGTAATTTGCATTAGCACTCGATATTATACAATCGACTCACCTGTTCGTTTGTGGATTGCCCGAACAACACCTCGGCACCACAAACCGTTAATAAATTCTTTATAAAATATGTATCCTACATCACCAATCTGAGTTAGCCTCTCGGTTTTGCTGTCATTGATAGTAAGATTGACCATTACATCAGGAACCTAGTAGTGCTTATTCTACAGGCAATTTGGAATTGGTTAATTTTGTTGCAATTTAGGTATATAAGCAGCAATTCTGCCCCAAACAACAAAGTCATTATTCTGCCCCTCGTAGTGTTGGATACCCTTGCAACAAGAGACTATCAGAGACTACTGTCACTAACCGACTTGTATTTCCCACAGGTTGTTGTTCTCAATGTGGGGTTGGTTCAATGAGAAATCGAAACAGTCAAAAAAGATCGAGGATGCAATATGCAAACAATTCGATGAATTGAGAATTGATATTGACGCCGCCCGCTGCCATCGAGATGTATTATCGGTTGTTGCCATTGGCTGCAAATCAAAGGAGTCTCCCTTGTGTATACTGCCAGGTGATGTCATGAGACGTATCACTTCCTACTTAGATATACCCTGTTCATTTAGTACTCGAAGGCGGAGAGTGTTTGATGGATTACTGAAACCCAGGATTAGTACTGAGATGAGTACCACGATATTTGAACCCGGGTCTGTTACAGTTATACCAATTGCACGTCACCCCTTTCACTTGACTAGGCCATGTTACAGAGACTTTGCCCGTTATGTCAGGAGTTTTGACGGGTTTCATAGCAGTAGGGCTGACGTTGATGCCATCAATATAGTTTATAAGACACCTCGACCTCGTCCTTCAGGAGGTGGTTGTCGAATCGAATCCATTGCTAGGTCTATCTACTTGGCGATGGTTGTCGCGATTGAAAGTGATGTGGAGGATGCAATCCTCTTTCAGACTGCCCTTGACGTCGGATTTTCAAATGCGTTTATTCTTAGTTTGAAGGGTAGAGGTGGAACTAACACCCAACCAGATGAAGATTGTGATGGGATGGAGGGTTGTGATGAATAGGGGAGTAGTTGGAGTAGTGTTTACTGCCTTAATCCATTGCTGGAGTTGTTATCCTAAATTTGACTCTGTAAAGTCTGTATTTATTCCACTTGTAATAATTCAGGAATATTGAGGATAATCCTAGCAATTACAGACAGATAGCAATCATGATCGATGAATTAAGTAAACACTATTTCGCTGCAATATAAAGGTTGTTATTCCTGTACACAGGCGTAATATCGTAGACATTTAATCCATATCGTAAGTGACTATAGAATGAGGTAGCGTTGTGTGATATTCATCGCATTATATTTGTTGGAGATATGTATGTATCATTTGTGCTAACTTTTGTTATTGCAATGTGCACCTTTCCAAATAACTTGAAGAATACATACGCATACATCACAATTCACATCTAAGAAAGTAATCGTGATGGCAAACGTTATCGACGACGGGGAAGTCCAGCAGCAGCATCATCCGCCCCACCTTATCGATGAGACGAGTATTGATGATGTTGATACATCGTTCTCTATAGGATGTCGTAATTATCTTAATGATGGCTCGTGCATTTGCAACCGGCTGGCTCGGTATGCACCACTTCACACGGTGAGTATATGTTTGTATATCACAAATGCAAATCGTGTTTATTGATTACTATTGGAATTCAATCATCTATGCGTCTCTATTCCACTCTATAGTTAATACGATACAACTGGGATCTATTCGAAGGCAGAGTATCTGGAGTAGCAGGTCTAACCATTGCCCTTGGACACAATGGCGAAGATGCAGCCTGCATGGCCATCCGTGGAATAGGCTTTGAAGCTCTCAATAAGGTAGTCGTCACCAATCCACGTGATGTTGGTATTGTAAGGCAAATCATAACACAGTTTAGATTGTTCAATCCTGACTTGCCGGATGGTCCTCCCACATGTTATATTATTGCCCCAAAAAGTGCAGAAGTACCATATAATAATCTTCAAGATGATATGTTTACCTTGCTGAATGGAGATTTGACACATAGGTGTATTGCGGTTCATAATTATATTGCGGACTTTGTCGATCACACAGGAAGACAATCCTGATCAGCAGCATGAAGACGAAGATTTAGAAAACAATCCTCTGATCAGCAACATCCCAAGTAAGTTGATATTGCAACATTTCGCTTTCATCTTGTGCCTGCTACTACAATACTACTACTACCATCAAAATAATATATATCCCCTCTTTAATTTTACCAGCAGCGAGGCTATATGATGCTACTACTACTATTTAGAAGAGCCTGGTGGAGTCAAACGTATATCCCCTCTTTAATTTTACCAGCAGCGAGGCTATATGCTACTACTATTGAGAAGAACCT
>Ga0214481_101042_pt1 | contig 12305 bp, 9 predicted proteins | sample M1_20Mar14CPVII9_4_FD_165057 | JGI IMG/M metagenome (GOLD analysis project Ga0214481, IMG submission 165057) | Marine eukaryotic communities from Monterey Bay, California, United States - M1_20Mar14CPVII9sort6BwellG10 | ecosystem: Environmental > Aquatic > Marine > Unclassified | place: USA...
CTGAGATAAGGAGTGACCAGAGAACAAAGGCATCTGTAGTTGGGTTTGGAGATTGCTAAATCTCTGTACTACCTACACAAAGTCAGTCAACACGAGAGATTCTAAGTACTTGTTCACCTCAAAAAGGTGAAATACTAGTGTATACTTCTTAGTAGTTGAGAACATATTTTGCTATGTAGATTTGTATATTAGCCTCCAATCTGTCGACTTTCTGACCAATACCGAGGCCCATAACTTATGAAGAGCTCTTCTCCCTCTGCAATGTCTCGTTGAGATATCACTGGACAGTACCATATGTTCGGTTCTTGTATGTGTTCAAACTTTACATTGCATTTCTCCTCATTTATACTACCAATTGGACCCGACGGGTCATTGATATATCTTGCAAGTACGTCCTTTGTCGGTAATGCATCAATGAAGCCATCATTCCGTCGATCATGCTTTGGCCAGCCGTTTTGCAGCTTTAATACATATGCCCGATCCTTTAACCGTTTTTGAGATTGATAATGATGTCGATAGCCAGCGTAGTTGCAAACTGTTGCCCCTTTTGGGATGTTCACCAAAGCAAAGAGTCCATTTCCTGCCCCTTTAATAGTTGAGGGAGCTACTTTTAGCTTATCTTCGTATTCACCAAGAGGATGCGGTGGCAAGTTTGTATTCAAATCATCTTGTGCTTGTATACTCCGCAAGAGAAGTGTATTCAGATCATCAACTTTAGCTAAAAATAAATCGTCGTCTTTCCCCTCATGTGCTTTGAGATTAAGTAAAGAAGATGATGATAATGATGGCCTAACACCCAATTCATACCATTTGCATAGATTCTGTACACGTCGCTCTTGTGCTTTGAATAGTTGTGGATCATGTTCTGTTCGTACCTGTATTGATGTTTGTCCATCTGGCATATCAAGTGGTTGACGTGCAATTGATTTCTTCTTGCATTCTTTAGGTTTGTATTTTGCTTGCTCTGGTACCTCTTCTACTACCAGTGGCTGCTGCTTCTCGAGCAGTTCATCATCATCATCATCATCATTGTCTCCTCCAAAGTCTACACCATTGAAGTCAACAAATGCGAAGGCATTATCACTATCAATAGAAACACTATCATCATCTGATGATTGCATGATGGCAAATATTCATAAAGCAAAGTATAGTCAATATATTGAGTTGTCTTTTCCCAACAGTCTAGCAAATAATACCAATGAAAAGCCCGTTAAAAACCTATGTAAGGACTGTGTCTACGGTATACGAACTGAAGTATTGGCGGCAACCACACAACTCTATGCATCTAGGCATCGCTAGAGAGTCTCTCTATCTAAGCCTGGTAAATTAGAAAGGACCCCCCCCCCTATGGATACCGGAGGCAAGTTTTTAGTGCATTTACACAGCACATATCAATCTAAAGCTCTTTTAAAGCTCTATTCAACGATATATTGTTGAGATAATACTTTGGACTTCATCAGCTTTGTTTAAGGGCTCAAAGATAGCATTATGAGTGCTTTGGAGGAGGACGATTTTGCACTTTCTACATAGGAATTCATATGTTTCTACAGGATACCGAAAGCGGTGTCAAGTTTTGACTATTTAGAGAAAATGGGTCATAAAAAAGTTGCTATATTTCGGTATCTTAGGTATCGTAGGGGGGGGGGGCCTTTCTATTTTACCAGGCTTATCTCTATAGAATGCAAATGCTGCAATGATTACTATATTGGGAAGACCCAGAGGACTCTCAAGTTACGCTGCCAAGAACATTATCAGGGAACTGGTGATTTCTGGAGAAAGAAGCAACAGCTAATGAAGAGATTGAATGAGCAACTTGCTCCGCCAATCGAGGATTCACCGGCCGTAGCCTCTAGCAGCAATGGAGGTACTAGCCAACAAGGTACTGCGTCATCTCTACCATCTAGAGTATCGACTGCAGTTAGTAATAGGAGCACTCACACGCCATCAGTGAGGCCTCCCAGCTCGTTAGGCAGAACAAGGTCTCAATCTAGAGCCTTGGCTGCTGAGCTCCAAACACCCGCCACCGCCCAACCCACGCCAGCTACTGGTATGGAACACCTCCAAGCCTTCATATCTCTCTATGAACAAAACGCAGGATTATCACAACCTGCACATCCTCCACCAATCATCTATGAGGACAGACTATTCGAGGACTTGTCCTCGGGCAGTTCTGTATCTTCCACACAACCTACTAACCTTACCAACAACCCCCACTACCAGTTAACCAACCAACCATCAACCATGTCATCCCTATCGGGTTCCGAAGGTGGAGATGACTCCCAACCTAGCCAAAACTCCAATGCCTCTCCGCCTTTTAATAGGCAGTTTAGAGAAGCATTTGGAATAGAGGAGCATGAATTACATGAAGTAGATGAACTTGAGGAGACAGCACGACGTGTTGAAACCTACCTTAGGCCCATGCTTGAGCCGGAGTATGCTAAGATTAGCGCCTCGAATCTCTCAAAGCATATGTGGTCACATTGCAAGGATATGGAGTTTGCCAAACCTGGGGAACTCTATGCTTGGATACGCAGTAATTGGGAAGTTGAAGTGTTACATAAAGGCAGTAAGATTAATCATATGAAGACTGCTGGCACTAAAAACTGCCATCTCTGTATGAAGGAAAGAGTGGAGTTATTTCATGAGTTCTCAAAGAAGAGATCTCCGACTGGAAATTTGATGAATAGTAAAACTGAGATGTATGGCCAGTGCACTTGCAAGACGCGATTCTTACGGTTACAGGCCGTTGGGAATGCGGGTGCTGATGAGGCTACTAGTTAGCCGAAAACAGCATTAGGGGAGTGTAGATATTAGTAGATGAGGGGGTTGAGCCACAGATGGTGGTAGATTCGGCCTAATCTTTAAGTACAGAAGACCGTATTGTAATCCAATACGCTTTTGAATGGACAAGATACCGGGTGAATCAAACTTGCCACCACCCCGTCGGTTGAGTACCCTCTAGCGTGTGGGAAAGAAAGCCTCAGCTGCAATAGATGCATGTTCTAGACAACTAGTAAACCTAAAGCTCACTGTTTCGCCCAACAGCAACTGATTGTTATCTCTATAGAGAGAGGATGAGTTTGAAGAATTTGGGAGTGGTATCTTCTACTTTGGTATCCGGCTAGCTCCTTCAAACTTCTAGCCGGTACATGCGACACTATGAGATGAAGAGTGAACAAAGAACAAAAGCATGGGATGATATTGACTCTCATAAGGAAGGTATCACGGCTGCTCAGAGATGAGACTTATATGTTCTCAATAGTAAGCTTTAGACTTATTACAATAGTTCAGTATTGTTTACTAGATTATACAATATCTACACCACCACAGGAGTTCTAGTTAAACATACATTATCAACCTGTTTCATTTCACCACCACTACCACCATTCTGCTCTTCTATCAATATATTATACAACTTTAAACTCATTTCAATAAAGTATTCCAATGTCTTTTGAAATGTCGTACATTTATTCATATCAAACTCCGATCCTCTTAATGTGAAAACGAGCTTATTGGAACTGGATTGTTGTGTGTATGATACACGTGATGATCGTTTAATATTTTGTAACCAATCATTCCATGCTTCAATTTTGTTTGATATTGTATTGTCAACATCTCCTCCCTCGCCATTATCATAATTGAACGAAGAGTATACCATAAACCCAGCATGAGGAGTGATTGGTACTTCAATAACAAATGTTATACGACGATAGGAGAAGGCACATATACCCATCCCATCTAAGTTGATGGATAGTTTAGAGTTGGAGGATATTAAACGTAGATAGGAATCAATTAGGACGCGTCCAGAGACTAAGTCTTCGTCACTGTTATTGCTATTGCCCCTTGGTCTTGACTTTTGTCTACTTTGTGATTTGGACCGTGGTTTGCCTATGCATATATGATTCAAGTGTACATATGACAGAGATAGAGAAGAGAGTTTGGTTTGAGTGGGTCGGTGCCCATCATGCACTGCTAACACAACAAACAAGAAGTGAGGAACTTACCAATCAATTTATAAATCTCTTTCTTCAACTCTAAATCACTCGTTAACATTTCTTCACATAAATATTCATTCGATATTGGGCTACAACTTTCTTTTCTTAACCATTTTAAGATTGCCGATCGTTCATATGTATTACCTTCATTATCAAATACTGGATCTTTATATATCTTTTTAGTTAATGGACAGTAATATTTGGATGGGAGTTTATCTTTGGATGATGATCGTTTGTTATTACTTGATGATTTGTTATTATTGGTTGACTTGGATGAGAAGCGGTTTTTCATATTACGTGCATATCGTGCTGGTGCCGACTTTGCCCTTTTTCTTTTCTTCTTCTCTTCATTCTCTTGATAGTATTGTTGTCGTACATCAGAAGATCTATCTCGTTGTTGATTATGTCTCGACCGTGATCTATGCTCATTTCTACCCCTACTTTCTTTCCTTCGATCGGATGAAGTTCTAGATCTTCGTGGTTCTTCTGACTTACCCCTATTATTATAATGCTTATCTCTACTCTCCCGTTTTTGAGACCTTGATCTATGTTGCTGTTGATTTGACCTATGTTGTTCATGATACTTGCTATTGACATTGTACGATCGTGGCTTAACTCGTACATTATCCCGCTTGTATCGTATATCCCTTCCCATTGTATGTGTGTTTTTAGTATTTGTGCCATAGTGTTGATTCGATTGCCGTCCTCTATTCGTGTAATATTTGGTACTATTGTTAACATTCCTTCTTCTATCTCTACTTTGAGTATTAGAGCTGTGTCTACGATCACTTCTGTGATTCATGGCAGGCGCGCTTTGTGATCGATGCATACTCTTCATACGTTCGGCGTGTGCCGTACCGCTAGTGTTAACATTACTATGCGTACCACCTCGTGAATAGTTATTTGGCACAGTATATCCACCAGAGCTACTTCGACTATCATACTTATCATTCCTACCATTATTATTATTAGTACCACCAACAGGAGCAGTATTACAACTACCATGACGTCTAATATATGCCTCTTTCCTTTCATACTCTGCCCGTCTTGCACTTAATTTAGTCATATACATACGTCTACTCGTCAAGTAGACTGGACTAATTAGAAATTCGTAAGCATCCTTCACATTGTGAAATTGTTCAGTAATTTGTTCAATTTGGATTGTTGTTAATGTTGGTGATAATTTATCTGGATGTAATTGGAGCATTTGCATACGGTATGCTTTTTTTATTTGCGCATCTGTAGATGTTTGAGGGAGGGAGAGGATTTCGTATGGGTCTAGTTGTGGATCACCATTCTTATCAAAGAATTGTACCATTGTTGTAATATTTTGTGGTTTGGGTTGTTGTGTTTGTCGTGTTAATTTTGTATTGAGTTTGTACTTAAGTTGTATGTTGCAAGGGGTATATTTCTTAAGTAATCGAATTTATGCCTCGACTAAAGAGAACAACTTATGTAAATCATTTATATACATTATGCAGCTCATATAAGTCGTAGTATTACCAAACCAATCACTATACTTATCATCGTTGAGCCTCACATGCAATTGCAACTCTTTCATTTTGTGTGTGAGGCAGGCTGATCAAATTGATTATTTCCGAGGGGCATGTCACTTCATCTTGAGTGTAGTCACATCTCTCGGTATGAAACTTTTTACGCATGGCGGCAGCGGCAGTGCAACTGCTCTATGGAGGTCAATACAAGGTCAGTATGTAGGCGGTGGAGCAGTGAATGCAATAATGATGATGATGCTTTGATTTCTCAGCGCTAAGGGAAAACCTTACTCGTTTATTGCAGTAGAAAAACTGTGCACAAACATAAAAAACAAATAACTTCACAACTAAAATACTACTCTCAACCAATATATAATGCAGCAGCAAGAGATAATAGCACCAACATCAACCCTCTCTGATTCTGAAATATTAATACCAAATGATACCTCATCGTCATCGTTAGATCATGAAGTACGCTTGTCTAATGCACAACATGGTGCATCATCAAGTGGTGCTGTCACAAGTGGAATTGGAGGTAGTGGTGGCGTTGGTAATAACAATAACTTGGATAGAGACATGACAGAAGATGAAGTTGCAATAATGGTAAAAAATGCATTACGCAAGGCACGTCGGGCAATGAACAATTCAAGTCCATTGGATACTTCTAATGATAATTCACCTACCAACAATACCAACAATATAGAGAGTTTACCATCACCAATATCAGATGAAATTGACTTTGATGCCCTTTCACCTCGTGAACCTACCACAACAGCTATCTCTAACAATAATACAGGTCAGCCAGATATAATAGCAAAACGTATTGAACAGGAGATACAAAGTGCAAGAGCATTTGCTGAACGTAAGTATAATGATAATAGTGCTAACAATATGATTGACAGTAATGTTGGTATTAGTACAGATGTGGAGCCACCACCCAGTAGTTCAACTCCAGAGAATAGTAAACAAAGAGCACGAGAGAAGCGTCGAGCTGCACGACGATCACCCACCAACATTTCCTCTCCAACACAAAATAACAACATTGGAAGTAATCCAACACCAGTCAAAACACCCGGGAAAGAAATGTATGATGCTATATTACAGGTCTCGCCTGTTGGTAAGCAAGTTGTTCCTTCTCCTCAGGCGAAGTTTACTACTAATGATTTAGGAAAGGATACAAGTAGTAGTGTGGTAGATGTTGCAAGTGAAGGGAATAAAGATGGAAGGGATAGCGGAACATCACCCAACAACAATAAGAAGAGCACTTTATCGAATGATCCTGATGAGGAGTTTGAACAGAAAAAGGAAGGAGGTAGTGATTTAATGATAGTTGCAGACACGGATAACAAAGATGGGAAAGATTACATTGATAATGCAACTACTAATCAACTTCAGAATGCATTATCACCACCCAATACTAATACCAACAAACAACCACAAGATAACCAACAGCAGCAACAACAACAACAACATCGTCAAGTATTATTCCGTCATCCATACCCACTACCCCCACCACCACCAAAGCCACGATCCGACTCACTAATAATTACCGACAATTGTCCACCCAATAAACAAATTAATATAAAATGGGTCAATCCCGATGTCGACTTACAAGCCCTAATAGAAGCAGCCGGTGAGGAATACAATTTAGTTCGACGGTCCAATGCCTGTGGCGCAATTAAAGTCCTGGCATCCAAAGATTCCAATAAACCAAAGTTATGTCGTACCACTGGATTATTAGATGTATTAATCTATGCAAGTTATGATGATGCAGTTGATTCAGATGCGTTAGATGCCCGAACACGAGCTGTGACGACATTACTATATCTAAGTGAACCAAAGGATAATCGATTGATAATTGCCAAACATAATAATTGCAGTGTGTTGGAATGTTTAGTGAAGGTTATTAAGGAGGATACGGGTGAGGCACGTTGGAGGGCTACGAGTGCTTTGGCAACATTGGCTAAGACTCCTAGTAATAGAGGAATAATGGGGAATGTTGATGAGCTTTGTAGTGTATTGGCAAACTTGATGGTTTTGGGTGTACAACGCAAGGAAGACAAGAAGGAAGACGAAGATAAGAAGGAAAATGAGGAAGAAGATGGTGTGGAGGCTACCGACAGTCGTACCGAGGATGATTCGACATTACAAAATACAGACAGTATGACACAACGAGGTAGTTATGAAAGCGGGACATATGACGAAGAGGATGGGCCAATGTTAACTAATACATTCTCAGGAACATTCACGGAGGGTAGTACTTTTTCGGAGGATATGACATTTGATCAAAGTGCCTATGATTCTGATACGTTAGATGGTAGTAAAGAGGGTGATGATGACGATGATGACGACATGGGTAGTGATCAAGAGGATGATAATCAAAGTCATAATGATAGGTCACAACAAGACGATGATCATACAATGGATGAAGACAATAGTGTCCAAGAAGAGGAGGGTGTCGAGATGCAAATATCCTCACTCAAGAAACTTAATATTGAGAATGCATCCGACTTTTTAGCCAAGAGTCAATTATCGGCTTGTGCAACACTGACACATCTTACCAAGTATTGTGCCAATGCCCCGTCGCTATGTAACAATGAAGAGCTGTTGAATAATATCATCTTCTTGGCTGGGATATTGGACAATCCGTTACATACCCGGTGTATTGAAATGTTGTGTAACTTTACTCGATTTCCAAGTAATAATACAAAGTTGGCAAATATGCCATCTTGCATTGATATGTTATTACTCACTGGCAAGTCGAAGAATGCCGAGGATCGTATGTGGAGTATCCGTACTATACAAAACCTGTGCTCGGATGCAAGTAGCAAGGTCGGCTTGGCCACTGGGGCAATGTTATCTTTGCTAAGTACCGCGGCTATGCGTAAAGATTATGAGGAGCAGTATGCTGCTGTTGGGGCATTGATGAATTTGTCAACCGAGCCTGGCAGTATTGTGCCCTTGACGAATACCAAGACAGTCGTTGCCACTCTTGTTCATTTGGCACACTCTCCGAATACTCCTGGTGCTGTGAGAAAGATTGCATGTGATTCATTGGCAACTATTGGTTTGTGGCTACAGACATTGGCTAGTGCAGGGACGGTACCAGAGGAGATTCCATTCAGTCCCTTGCCGACACATTCAGCAACAGGGTGGTTGAGATGGGATAATTGAGAAGGAGAATGATTGTGTTGAAGAGAGATGATACATGTAAAATAAATTGGGTTTGTCCTGAGAGGAATTCAGTAGAAAGAGACCAAAGCTAATGTGTTTTATACGAGACCACTAACCCAATTCTTCAGCAATGGGTCTCTGTTCACTTTTCATCTCTTCTGTAGCTTGTTTGTGAGCACGCAACGTACTTGCATATTCATCTTTAGTCACTTTCCCAGCTTTATATCCTAAACCAATTTCCTTCAAAGAATCATCATATCCACACTTCGCTGCAATCATATAGTGTTTCATCGCTCGTTCCATGTTACCTCTGCTTACTTCTGCATCGCCAAGCATGTGCCTTGCCACTTCAAACCCTCCCATTGCTGCAATCATGAGGTGATGCATAGCTTTGTCATCATCCATCTCGACTCCTTCACCAGTCAAATATGCTCCCGCTACAGAAGAATGTGATTGAACAGATCCAAGCTCAGCTCCTCGAGTGAGCAATTCAAAAGCTCTCCTATTATCTTGTGGTAAACCATTTTTACCCTGGGAGTACCAACCTCCTAGCGTAAGAAATGCATTGGCATCGTTTAGCTCTATTCGTTTCTTTACCCTTACAACACTCTCAATCTCGGTCCTTGGTAGAGGGAACCTACAAAAGGGACAACAGCGTTTCATATTCCCTTTATTCATTTCATCATTCGATGCTGACATACATCCATAACACAGAATCTTCCCACAACATGATTGATAAATTCTTTCTCCGCGCATTGGAATAAGCATGCAGATATCACAATCTTCTTTTGGCGGGGGATCTGCAAATAACTCTTCATCAGATATCTCAATCTTACTAAACTTTTCAATGATAGCATCTACATCGATATTAATAATTGCTGTCTCCTCGTTGTGCCTCTTTGCAGCCAGCTGTCTGCATTCCTTCTTGTGCTTTGATCGATGTGCTTTTCGACATTTTGCATTGCAATAACTAACTTGTTCACATGATGTGCACACTTTGAGATTATCACCGCCCTTACCACATGCAGCGCATTTAGGCATACTAACACTATTCGTGCTCATTATTGAATTATTTCCGAGCTTTTCTAACACCTCTTCTATACTTATCACTTGCAGCACGTTCCCGATCACGTCCAGCTTTGATAACACCTGTTATGTCTACGTTGGCACCAAATACAATATATCGTATTGATGGACCTCGGATATGTACTAGATCAAACTCTTCACTTGATAATAGTCCCTCTGCTGTTGATATTGCAGTTTGGTTTCCTTTGTTGGTTGTTCTCGAGAGAACAAGATTCATATATGCATCAGCTTCACGAAGAGTGCCTCGGAATGTCCGACCTTGCTTTGTTTCGACAATTAATGATATACCGACAAAATGACGCAGTAACGGGGCAAGACTGGTATCAGTAGATGATGGTTTTGTATTATTATTAGACGAGGTGTTTGTTGTTTGCTTTGACATCTCCACAATACAATATTGATTTATACTCAACGCATACAGTATGATCGTCTCGGATTTTTGGGGGGGGGAGGATACCGGCCGGCACTAGATAGTTGGGCCTTAGCTTAAGGACGCATATGCCTAGTGCATAATGGTCTCTTTTACTTAAACACCACACACACAGGGTATATAATCTCCTCTATCATCCCCCGCCAATCCATCACTCATTCATACCATCAATGCAACAGAGACCATGATGATGTGGATGGCGATAATAATAACACTGTGTGCAACTGCATATCATCTCCCATTTGTAGCTCCTTTGACGGTATCCAAAGCTTTTATCAATAGAAAACCATCACAACAATATTATGCAAAAGATATCCATCAGATTTCGACAAGATATGGTCGGCAATGCTGCTCTACTACTAGAACTCGTTTGCAATCATCATCCATAAATGAAGATGATGAGCTTAGCAATCCAGAAATATCACGATATTCACGACATTTAGTATTAGGTGATGTCGGCGTAGTAGGTCAAAAAGCATTGAAGAAATCAAGCGTACTCGTCATAGGAGCGGGAGGATTAGGAAGTCCATGTTTATTATATCTAGCCGCGGCAGGCGTGGGTCATATAGGTATAGTAGATGCAGATACAGTAGATGAATCAAACTTACAACGTCAAATCATACACGGAACGTCAACTGTTAATGTTGCAAAATGTGAATCAGCAAAGCAACGTATAAATGATATCAATCCATATGTTAATGTTCGGACATATAAAGAAGAATTTACATCTGAATCAGCAATGCGTATACTTGATGATGGATATTCAGATACTATACCATGGGATGTAGTAGTTGATGGGAGTGATAACTTCCCGACAAAGTATTTGATTAATGATTCATGTTCAATACTTGGTTTGCCGTGGGTATATAGTGCTATACTTGCATTTGAGGGACAGATATCAACTTTTAATTATAAGGGTGGAACTGATTATCGAGATTTGTTACCAACTCCACCTCCACCGGGGGATGTACCAAGTTGTGCCGAGGGTGGAGTGCTAGGAGTTTTGCCGGGTACAATGGGTTGCTTACAGGCAACAGAAGTTGTTAAGATTATACTTGGAATGGATAAAGGTTTATTGATTGGTAGATGTTTAGTCTTTGATGCAATTGCAATGAAATTTAGTGAAATCGGACTTACCAAGTCGCCCGATAGAGAACAGATTACAGAACTTATTGATTATCAAGGATTTTGTGCTGGACCAAAGTCTTCTTCTTCTACTACTCAAGAGAAGAAGCCTGCGAATGCTAAGAAAGACAATGCACCGTCGAGTCGGAGGACAATGGATGAAGCTCTGATAGATAATGACCAAACAAAGACAGATGTGTTCAATGCAATAAGTCCTGCTGACTGTATAGAAAAGCTTTCCAATGGATGGTCACCATGGGTACTAGATGTGCGCTTACAAACAGAGAATGATATTGTTGAACTACCATTCACAGATATAGTTGTCCCGCATCGAACAGTCCGTCCAGATCATATACCAAAAGATGGTGAGGTGTTGGTTTATTGTAAAGCTGGCGTGAGAGGGAAGAAAGCATGCAATCGTTTAATAGAATTGGGCGTGGATTCAAAACGTTTATATAACCTGGAAGGTGGTATTCTTCGTTGGCAAAAAGAGGTTGATCCACAAATGCCACGATATTAAACAAGTGTATAACATTTAGTTGACTCCTGAAATGGAGTAAACAGTAGAACTCGATTGGGTAGATAAGTAATAAGATATACTACAAAACAAATTCCAATTGTTCTAGGTATGTGTGAACCTAATAGAAGTAACTCTAGCAAAAAACAAAAGCAAGACACTGGCAATTCCATAAACAAAACTTCTATTTCAATCTTAAAACAATGAAATGGCCAATGTCTGAGAAAGATCATGTTGAGGGGTTTCATGCCTCAGATGAGGAACAAATCTTGATTTCCAGCCAACTTCAGGGCAAGTTTGGCCATCAAGTGGGGGTATAGCAGCATGCAGGTGCTACAATAGTAGATGTTTGGCATTGTATGGGTGTATAACAAAGCCATGAACACTCCCAGCATGATTGTAGGGCCCTCCATCATACTTTTACAGCCCCATGTTGGCGAGTTTCATGCCTCAGATGAGGAACAAATCTTGATTTCCAGCCAACT
>Ga0214481_101045_pt1 | contig 12283 bp, 7 predicted proteins | sample M1_20Mar14CPVII9_4_FD_165057 | JGI IMG/M metagenome (GOLD analysis project Ga0214481, IMG submission 165057) | Marine eukaryotic communities from Monterey Bay, California, United States - M1_20Mar14CPVII9sort6BwellG10 | ecosystem: Environmental > Aquatic > Marine > Unclassified | place: USA...
TTAGGAAATCTAATGTATCGGATCGTTCACGTTGACGATAACCTGGGAAGACGTTGTCAAGTGTGTTGCTGCGATATCTACCCCCATCTTTATATTTCTTGACACGAATATTAATCGTTGGTTCACGAAGTGCTGGTAGTATCAGATGATTGTCAAGTCCTTCTGCCAATTCACAACAGAGATATCTATTATCATTTGTCTTGTCAATACATGATGATGATTTTTTATCACATGTTTGAAAGTAGGAACAACACCCATTCCAACGGTCTATAGCAGCAGATCCGGGGCTCATTTTGTCATCCTTTTCTTCCATTACACCAAAGGATATTGAGTTTGTTTCCTGTATATCATCATCATTTCCACTCCAACAATCCGATGAAGAAGATGAGCTATTGTCAACAATATCGTCATCATACTGTTGATATTCATATTTAATCAAATCAAGAAAGTTGACATTGTTATAAAATATATCCGATGAAAATGTATATGCTTGTATAACTTTATCCTCTGATAAACAGCAATGTATTACATCTACAATGTTATCATATCTCTTCACATTATTACTACCTCTAATGAGATATAAACATTCATATGCAATTTTCCTAGCTTTGGATAAACTACCAGTCGATATTAATTGTTTGATTTCTTCTATTGCATTATTGGACGATGATTTGTTACCACAAATTTCAAGTAAAAGGTGTATATTATGTTGTTGGCAGTCGGATGCATATGATGTGTCAGAAGAGACTGAAAAGACATACGATGTATCCAATATAAGTAAAATTAGTATGAAATGGAGTAACGTTAGCATTGGCAAATGCTGTCAGATACAATGTCAGCGTACTACTCTCCCATCAAAGTCAAATTATACAGAGATAATTTGATTTATTAACTACTCCCAAAAGAAACCAACAAATATAGATGATATTATGCCTGCGTTGATTAATACTAATGTCTAATATCTGTCAGCTTCCGGATAATAGATGCATTGGATAGCCGCCAACGCCACCACAAACACCAAACTCTAAGACGGCATTGGCGAGACAACGAAATATTTGAGACGAGATTCGAGAGACCACAAAAAATGAAGGTGGCGTACATACCACTGTTCTCTCAAAGAGCAATCGACATTGCCCATATGATATTGCCGTGCGCCAGTATACTATATATACAAGATGTAAATATATTTAATCTCCTGAGCATTCCTTTTTATTTGATAACAATATAAAAAGGATACCAATCGACAATAAAATAATCACCAATTGCAATATAAACTGTAAGAAAGTAATATCAAACAACACCAACAATAACAATATGGCTACATCTAAACAAAATAAGAGCGATACTGTGGCTGATACCAATATACCATCCGTAAATAATACTAACAAATCGCCTACACCTAAAAATAATATTGATAATGATAATAATGACGTCGGTACACCACCCCATCAAAATAATAAAGCAGCCAATAAATCCAATCCATTGGAACATTGTGTAACCGATACAATTGAGGCAATGTTATCACCCTCCAAATTAAACATTAATGATAAATCAGAGTTAGACGGCAGTGATGAAAAGGAAGTGCCAACACCACCATCTTCGAATAAGTCAATAAACTCCCAAACTAAAACTACCATTATTGGCAGTGGTAGTAAAAGTAGAAGAAGTACAAGAAGTAGAACACGTAGCTTAAGTTCCGCTGTATCAAGTTTAAGTGGTGCTGAGGATATTAATGTTGATGATACTACTACCGCGGTGCCGCAACAACCTGATGGAAATAAGGATAAAGGAAGAGATGAAGGAAGAGATAATAAGAAATCACCACCTAAAACACCATTAATTAAAAATACCAAAGGTCCGGTGCGTAAACGTCATAAAGGTGGCGCTAAGAAGTCATTGTTTAATAATAATGATGCTGATGGTGTTAATAACTCTGAAAAAGAGAAAGGGGATCATAAGACAGTGGCGGCGGATAGTAAAGAGGATAAAGCCGCGGTTGAGAAAAAGGGAGAAGAAGATAATGACACTCCACCAATTGGTAGTAAAAAGCCTCCACCTGATGATGATATGTCACAATTAATAAACGCCCCAACAACAGAAGCAGCAGCAGAAGCAGCTGATAAAAAGGAAGAAGATATTGACACACCGCCATTTGGTTCATCCAAGCCTCCTCCTCTCAATGAAGATATTGAAATTTCATCAACAGTATTACCACCAATTTTAAATAACCCCGTAGATGAGCCACAGGTATCATTCAAAGAAGATGAAGGTGATGAAAGTAATAGTGTTGTAGGAAAAGGGAGGGCAAGGAGTAATACCATTGAATCATTCCGTGCTGCAATGAACTCTAATCACTCTAATAATAATGAAAATGATGAAGAGAGTAGAGTTGATATTGAAATGCTGCCAGATATTAACCCCTTATCACCCGGTGGTAATAGTATCACTAACAATAGTAATAATAAACGACGTAGTCGTAGTGATACAATCGATTTCCTATCAAGTCATGTGGAATTTCAAGTTGATAATGACAATTCCACAACTAACAATGTCGACATTGATACAAATGGTAACATGATATACAATCCAACTCCGGTTGGTAAAGCTACATCTGACTTAATGAAAGGTACAACTAACGAAACATATCAATCTCAAAGTTATACACATCATATGGATATATACGGTAAGACACCCAAAATTACCAATCGAACACGTGGGACAAGTCATGCTAGTTTAACATCAAGTATCGGCAGCAATAAGTCAGGGTCGCAGACATCGTTAACTTCACAGGGACCAATACGTAAACGTTACAGAACAAGATCAAATAGTGGTAGTATTGCTACAATTAATAAACCTGAACGGTATAGGAATAATAGTCTTAGTATTAATAGTGTTGTTGGAAGTGGTGGTGGGAAAGAGAGTAAGAAGACTGCAAGTGCATCGACTACTGTTGACATGATGATGGATAACAATAAGAATGATGAGGATAATGGAATTAATTATAATGAAGAAGATAACGAAGGTGGGGGTAGATATCGCAGCAACACACTTGACAACGTCTTCCCAGGTTATCGTCAACGTGAACGATCCGATACATTAGATTTCCTAACAGCCGCCGTTGCCGGTGATATGGGTCACGATTTAGATGCAGCAGTGGCAGCGGCAGCAGATGATGGTGCAAGTTTTGCAATGCATGTAATTTCAGCACCTAGTGGTGCGTCGAGTAATTATACCGCATTACGTCCTATACGTGCCGGTAGTGGTGGTAGTGATTTACTACTACATGGTAATGGAAGTAGTAGATCACGTAGTGGTACAATGGATTCTATATCAAGACAACAACAGAGGCCACGAAGTGATACGTTAGATTCAACTGCTAGTTCAATTAATAGTACCAAGTTGGATTTCTTCGTGCAGGTTGCCGCCGAGCAGGGTGTGTTGAACTCTCCAGTACCGGCTGGTGGTGGATTAGTTGGTAGTGTTGCCGGTATTGGAGGTAAGGATGAGTCTTTACTGGCAGTTCAACATCAGCGTAGACCACGTAGTGATACATTGGAAATATATTCCAATATGAATAATGCGGCATCAGCATTATCAGCACATCGTACACGAAGTGATACAGTCGACTTTTTAATTGGTACCAATAGTGATGATCCTGTTGGTGATATTGAATTATCAGATGTTGCCACAACAGCTGGAACAGTTGATGTTAATAGTAATGTACAAGATCACTTGAAGGCATTATGTGAAGGTGATCCATTGAATAATACTGATGGTATTACTACTACCTCATCGTCGAATAACAATAAGATTAATGAAATGAAGACTTTACCACCAAAGAAACGTCGGAGTAAACGTAAATTGGCAGCAGCGGGTGCTACTGAGGAAACATCAAAGACTACAGAAGAAGACGCAAGTACTACCGCCACTCCCAGCCGGAATAATAAAAAGACACGTAAGAATTCCGAGGCAACATGGAAGACGAACCTATCATCATCACAAGATAATAGTTTAATGAATAGTGTGAATAATCGTAACCGTCTTGAAAGTTGGGGAGGCATGTCAGACCTTAGTGTTGGTGGGATGGGTTCAACGTCGGCTATTGCGGCTACACATCAACAACTTAAGGATACGGGTATATTGGATGATGTATTGGCCGCGGCGGCTGATTTGGATAATCATGGGGATGATATATCCTCGGGGGCGAGTAGTTTGGAACGGTTAAGACGATCATCACGTGGTATGAGTGGTGGATCTTCCTTAAGTGGTGCTGCCAAGGGAAGACCGAGGAAGAATTCTCTTGCATCATTATCATTGGCATCACTCGAGTCTGATACTTTATTACCACCTGACAAGTCGTCTTCTTCTAAAACAAGTAAGAAGCCTGCTGCTGCTCGTAAAAAGGCTGCGAAAAAGACGAAACAAAAGAAGAAGGATGTTAAAACTACTAGTATGTCAACAACCAAGCGGACCAAGCAAGGTGCTGATGCGGCATCAGTCAACACGGGAACAGGCTCAATTGTCGTCGATTATGACGCAATTGCTTCAGCTGTCACTGCCGCTAACGCAGCCTTGGATAATTTGGATATGTCTGCAATTGCAGCAATGGCAGGTGGTGCTCCATCTGCCACAAAGAGTTCTTCTGCTGGGTCAAAGCCAGCTGTAAAGATACAAACAAGTGCCGGTGTCAAGAAGACAGAGCAGCCAAAACTACCAGTCAAACGAGTTGTGATTCCAGCAGCAGCAACAGCAAAGCCAACTATTTCTCTTCCTCCCATTGTCCCTCAAGCAACGATGAAGAAGATGGCTCCGTCTCAGACCTCACTAACAGCAAAGGCTGCCCTGCCTTCATTACCTGCTGTCAATTTGAAAGCTGCTGCCGAGAATAGTTCTGGGAAGAAAGTGCCTTTCCCTGTTACTTCTATAAACGTTCCAGTTCCTACATCATCATCTACCAACAACAATACTGCAAGAGCAAATTACACAACACTGCCAACGGTGCCCGAGGTACCTGCTTACCCCCAAGTTTCATCAAATATTCCAATAAAGAAGAGATTTTTACCTGGTGTTCAGTCAAATAACGTCATTCAGTCAAACAATTATTATCAAATACAAAGGCCGAGGCACACATTTGCTCCTAAGATAAATACTGGAACGTTGCAATCACAACAAAAGTGGGATGATATGTTCCAACATCTGGTACAGTTCATTGCAGACACTCGTGCAGAGAAGACTAAGACTATGACAGAAGAGAAGAAGTCTGCATGGGTTTGGGATGGCAATGTACCAACAAGTTACAAAACACCATCAGGTAAAGCCCTCGGACGATGGATTAATAATCAACGATCTGCCAAGGCTAAGGGGACACTGAAGGATGATCGAGAAGTTCGACTCGTTAGCACTGGCCTTAAGTGGAGCGTACTAACAACTAATAGTTGGAAACAAATGCTCGATGAGTTGGCATCATATGCTAAATCGCAAACAAAGAATGGTCGGTCGTGGGATGTAAGTAAAAAGAGATCTTTGATTATGTTGTTGATTGTGTTGTATCGTCTCTTTAGTTTCGTAACTAACATTGACCGTTTGTAAATAATTTCCTCAGGGCAATGTGCCGACGAATCACAAGGTCAGAGTAAAGTCAGCAGCATCTGCCGGAGGTACTGATCAGGATGAGGAGAAGAACTTGGGCCGATGGGTAAATAGACAGCGAAGTCTATTTCAATCTGGAAAGCTCAAGAAGGAAAGACAAGACGACCTCGAGAGAGTAGGATTAAGATGGTCTGTTTTATCAACAACTTCTTGGCCTCAAATGTATTCAGCGTAAGTGTCAGTTGGCTTCTCTTGTGTTTCTTTATAATCACTGTTTCTTATACACACATTTATTACAGTCTTTGCAGGTATGCTGAGCAAGAGAAGAATACAAATCCTCATGGCTGGGATGGAACCATTCACGCCAATTACAAGACTAGTACAAATCCTCCACTAAACCTTGGAAGATGGGTAAACAAGCAGCAGTGTGCTCATGCAAAGGGACGTCTAAAGGAGGAATATGTAACCAAGTTGGAAGCAACAGGATTGAAGTGGTTGGATGAAGATGAGTTTCCAATCAATAACGATGATGATTATGTGGGCATTGAGTTTCGACCCGAGGCTGTGAAATCAGTGCCGAGTCTTCCTCCTCTTCCTCAACAAGGAAAACTGTAAAATGTAAAATAGAATAAGTATGTAATGTTTTGATAACGCCTTGTTAATGCGCTTATTGCTGAGTATAACTTTGGCGGGTTGATGTACATCTCTTGCCTCGCGCCAAAAACAGGATACCCTGAGTATCGAAAGAAAAAACTGTCAAGTGAAGAATTTTGTGTCATGTCAAAAAGCATTGCTTTGCTATTGAATCTCTTCTTCTCCAGTTAGTTAAGAATAAGAGGCGATTTAGCAAAGTTACTATTGCAATCATATATAATATATAGCAATGGCGGCGGAGGTGGTGTCTGGTGCCGATAGCAGTAGATGAATATTGTTCGACGGAGGATAGCAAAAACTAAGAGATATCGTATCAATACAACACACAATATTTAGTACAAACCAGATAGATTTGGTATCATGAATAATACGCCATCCTTCTATACTACACTTACTCTCGCCACCTTATATGTTCTTTCAGGAGTAATACAGCCGCTCGTTATGGAGATTGCTAAACAAGCAGGGCTTACTGATAATAAATGTCAAATATATATGTTTGCATACTATCTTGGAACAGCGTCAGTATGTCTACTGGCTAGAAATAAAGATAGGTTATCTTGGCAAACAACAATAAAGACGGCATCAGTTGCAAGTATCGATATCATTGCACAAACAATAAACTACACTGGTATGGTATTAGCAGGACCTACGCTTTTTGCAATCATATACAGTTCTGTTACGATATGGACTGCTTTACTAAGTAGTATACTACTCAATCGGCAAATGACATATCATCAATGGATATCAGTTGTGATTGTATTTTTAGGCTTGGGCATTACTGGACTAAAGAGTTTAGATTTGGGTCCAGATGTAGTTAGAGGAACTTGTCTCGTTAGTTTTGGCAGTGCTTTGCATGCTTGCATGTATGTCTTGAGTGAGAAAGTTATGAACAATGAGAAGGAAGTTATATCAGCACAAAAATATTGTGCAGTCTATGGATCATTTGCTTGCTTTGGTTTCTTCATTTGGCAACTCTTCTATACTCGACTACATTACATTGATCTCATATTTGAGCCAATGCAAGCAGCAGGTACAAGTATTGGGTATGCAATAATGATACTATTGGTCATAAGTTTCATGAGTGCGATCCATTCGGCAACCTTCTTTCATTCAGTCAAATACTTGCCAGGCGGAGCAACCTCGGCTGGGGTCTTGAAGGCTCTACAGGCTGTATTAGTATTTGCTGCAACATCTTTATCATTCTGTGTCGATTCGTCGCCAGAGATGTGTTACACCTATGATAAGATGCTGTCATTATGTATTGTCTTAACAGGAGTTATATTATTCGGCAGAGCAACAAATGAAGTGAATAGTAGAATAGACAAGACACACGAACCTAATAAAGGATATAAAAGAGTAAAATCAATCAGCAAAGAAGTCGAGTTGGAAGCTACAAGAGAGTACCATCATGTATGAAGAGGAATATGTACATATGGCAGAGTTATCCAGTGTAAATATGTGTAAAGGCTATGAGCTTATCTTTTTCTTGTTTGAACAAAGTATCCGTTTCTCCTCGCTCTACCTTCTCCATTCAATACTTCTTTGTAGCCTTGAGATATTCTTCATATGCACTACTCGTTGGATTGTTCATGTAGTCCTCATCTTGTAGCAATGTGTTGAAGTTTGAGATGATGCGCTTGTCTCGTGGTGAGTTGATCATAGCTCGAGTAAATGACTCTCTTGCCCCTTCCATATCATGGAACACTAACATTTGACAGAGTGCATAGTTATGCCAACTCTCGGCAGGTTCGTAGTCATTGCATATTGGTTGAAGATAGAATGCAGCCGTTGCAATGTGATAGGAACTTCTATTCTCAGGACTTTCTTCTCTTTTGTCGTTTGGGTCTTTATTCTTCTTCCTTCTCAATTGCATTCTTTCGTCGGCAAGCTTTGCCCTTAGCGCATAGCTTTTGATCTCTACCCAGTCCTCCTCAGCTGTTACTGCTTGAAATATTGCATAGCTGTACAATACGAATGCATTATCAACTCCTCGATGATTCATAAAGTCCATCATTTTCGAATACAATCGACGTGATACTTCATAGTCGTGAAGAACACAGTGTGTATATAAAGTGTAGTTGCAAAGTGATGCAATATCTTGCTTTGTACTCTCTAAATCTTGACTGTGGGCATTCGCCAAGAGTAACTTTGCCTTTGTATACAGACGAATCTTCCTCTTGGCTACACGTGCTCTCCAAAATGTTTGTAGTCTAAGCACATAGTACTCACGGTGATCTTTGAATAGCCATCCCTTGGGTTTGTCCCATGAGGCTTTCTTTGTAATTGTATTAGCATAAAAGACAACATCTCTGTAGTATATACCATCTCTTTTCAATCCATTCCTCTCTTGCCAAGATGTGGGAGTTCCGGATAGAGTATATTCGGCATAGATCCCAAGCTCCCTCTTTGGTGGATGAGCTTCATACTGACAAGCCTCCCAAAAGTCAAAGTGTCTAGTATCTGTGGGGTCGGTTAGTCTTTTCATCTCAAACAGTTGTCGATATATAGACCGGGCTTTAAATCCTCGCCATAATGATTGAGTTGTCAAGGCAAGATTGCGTGATGCTCGATACCACCACAATCTCTCTCGATTGTATGATTTGTAATATGTTGTGTTTAGCTTCATCCGTATAACTGATTGGATACGAATTGCACAGTGCTCCTTCTTTTGTGCTAGAAAGTATTTGAATCTTCTTTGAATACGGTTTGCGGCAACCTCTTCTCGTTTCCTCTGCACGGCCTCGATTCTTGCCTTGACCTTTCTCCAATGAGCTTGTAATTTGGTAGCACAGCGTATCTCCACAATCTCATGTCTCTTCTTTAACATTAATGCAAGTTTTTCGTTCTGAAGTTGACGCTCTTTCTCATACCCAAGCTGCTTCATCGATATTAAAGACTTGGGATGAATTCTACGAACTCTCCTTTCACCTAAAGCTTCTCTAGCATGTATGACTCGTTGGATATCCAGTGGAGGAGGCGTATCTGATACTTCTAATAGATCTCCATTAGAACTAAGTCTTACCCATTGCATTCTCTGATTAACAGCATCATACTTTTCTTGCCAACCATCAGTCGCTCTATCAATCTCTGAATGCCAACTTTCATCGGGTATGCTTGTTGTATAGTTTTCTTTAATCAGATTAATTATTTCAGTGTTACAATTCAGCTTGGCTTCGCCAAGTGGTGTTTGTCCGCTATAATTCTTCCAACCCATTTCAGCATCGTATTCTATCAGGACTTTGATACAGTCAATGTGATTTAATCTAGCGGCAATATGTGCGGGTTGGTCTCCATTCTCATCTTGTTCATGGATATTGCAGAGTGATTGTGCTAGTATCGATCGTACAACATTTGGTTGGTTATTGGTAATGGCAATGTGTAATTCACTCATATTGAATGAAGATGAATGTATGATAAATATCAACTCCCTGCCGATCAAGTATTGGCAATGTGTAACTAACTCATATTTAATAATGATGACGACGATGATAAGTATGATAATAATTCTTCAACTAACTCTGCTCAAAGCTCCTGCCACTCAAGTTCTATTGTGAAGAATCATGTACATAATGTTGGATGATAGTGTGTGAATAATGATGATAGTGTAAAACGTAGGTACCATACTGTTATTTTTTTACTCCGCCATACGAATACCGATACTTTCACTTTTAATATAATAAAACTATCCCGACACTACACAACCATATACTAAGATGCCGACAAAGAAGTACAATAAGAGCAAGGGCAATACCCGACAGAATGCCATGTTATCAACAAGTAAATCATTGGTTGTCAAAAATGGCTATTCGAGCAATATGCTGAACAAACTATCGTCTCATCTTCAAATACCGCTAAGTCGTAAACAAACACGGAGAGCAAGCTTGATGAAGTAGATGCATTCATATCATCGTGTGAATCCTTTATGCTCGGCGGTGTCAATGAAGAGGAATTGGAATGATGTCAAGATATCAACTTGTCATTTGGAATTATATTTATGTCAACTAGCGGTGGTGATATTAGGCGATGTAGTAGATCTCATTTTAATCTCTGGTTGTGGGAAGTTGAGCAAAAGGACGTCGTACATTATCCATTTACTAGACAACGAAACTTTGGTTGGTTCTGTACTGTACATGTCATTATGAGTGTTCTTCTCTATCACGATAAGGAGAGTAGAGATTAATTTGGAGAGTTGCAATTGAACTGCTTAGTAGTAGTAGACTATATCTCGGTCATCGCTTGAGTTTAGTAGTAGACAAGAATATAATGGATAGATAGTGATAATGATAGGGCATATCCGTTTATCAACCAATAATATCCGTTCATTTCTCATTTGACATTCTTAGTTGTTACTCATGTCCTTGATGATTGTGAGTGTGCACACCATACCGAACAACTGTTTTGACTGCTGCAACTATTAGTAAAATAAACCAATGAAAAGAAACTAAGAAGAATAAAGTCCTTCTCTTCTCTGTGCAGTATTATTCAGTGAGATTGTAGATAGAATGTCTCCCGTTCGGCACCCACAATTGTCAGGTGGCTTTTTTCCTTCCCTTCCAGCAATCATGCATGGCGACACTTTTATAAATTAACAGTGATTGCAATATGAATCTAATATTAATAATATGATCATTTACACTGTGAATGGGCACATTTACACTGTGAATGGGCATTCCCTATCGGAGTAGTTGCTCCGTGTATGAATGCCAATCATCACATGAACATAGATACGGTCGATGCTATATGAGTAATAAATATCATGTTCAGTGGAGGATCAAATATCAATGATGAATGGGAGATGGAGGAATCCAACCTCGGAGGCCGGGTGACCAATATGATCCTTGATAAGATGGATAATGTAGTAGCATCAAATACTTCATCATTAGATTACTATGCACCGCTTGTTAAGAATCAACAAGTTAGTCGGTATGTCCCTATCAAACAACAAAGACACAAACCTCGCCAGGTTTCGGTTAGTTTTAATAATTCTGTCGATGTGAGAGTGTCTCTAACAAGTTATAAAGTTGATAAGAAGAAGATATGGTACACTGTTGATGAGATATCGTCGATGAAGGCACAAGCACTTTCTAGGAAACCAGAAGATCAGTTTACTTCTGAGATGCTTACACGAGCTTTAGCCGAGGCTGTAACGTATCCACCATCACTTGCAATGTTATCAGCGGACTCTGTTGAAGAAAGTAGGTCACGAGGAGGAATTGGTAGCTCACTGTTGAAGAAGATGGGCAACTCTGCCACCGATGTTCAGGGTAATGACCACGACCTGTCAATGTTTACTTCTGAGACGAACGACGTTGACATGAGTAGTAGTAGTATGTAGTATAATCTACTCATTATCAAAGAAGAGTGCTTCTATTCCTATTTACAATCTATATCTATTTACATTCTATATTTATTTGTTTAAGCTGCTTTATTCAACATAGTATTTGGCACATCAATCACTTCCTTTTCATTACCCAGCAATATAGCTTGAGCTATTGTCGACTCTTTTCTCGCCCTCTCAATTGCCTGGATATATGCATTAGAGCTAATTGCCTTACTAACACCTGCCAACTTCTGTACATTAATTTGGCTATATCCCTCAATAAACTGACGATCTAGCTCACCCATTACTTTAGAGTAATGATATAAACGTTTTCGGGAGCTATTACGCCGTTCTTCATTATTTATGTACACTTCTTTATCTAATTCACAAATATGTTCATTATATCCTATATCTTTTGTTGTATTGGTAGGCATTCTATTGAGTTGAGCAGCAGCGCTATGTACACGTTTCACTTGCAATGTTTCTATCGGTTGACTCCAACTAGAGGAATGGCGAAGAGGCGGAGGTGGTGACGATAAGATATGCTCTTGTTCTTTAGAACTTACTTTCATCGGAGTATCACCAGATCGTAGAGGAGACTTCCTACATAGTGCTTGTGCCTTCATCGACGATATCTCATCAACAGTGTACCATATCTTCTTCTTATCAACTTTATAACTTGTTAGAGACACTCTCACATCGACAGAATTATTAAAACTA
>Ga0214481_101046_pt1 | contig 12278 bp, 14 predicted proteins | sample M1_20Mar14CPVII9_4_FD_165057 | JGI IMG/M metagenome (GOLD analysis project Ga0214481, IMG submission 165057) | Marine eukaryotic communities from Monterey Bay, California, United States - M1_20Mar14CPVII9sort6BwellG10 | ecosystem: Environmental > Aquatic > Marine > Unclassified | place: USA...
AGTCAATATGACTACATTCAATAATCCGTTTCTAATGTTAAGTGAGACAACGGCATTAAATAATCTAGTATCTAATACTAGACCATCGACGAGAGCAGAAACGGAAGGTATTGAAAAACCGAGAGATGATAGTCGTCGTCGTCGTAGTTCATCACCTAATCGTCGTCGTAGAAGTGGAACATCAGCACCATATGGCGAACCATATGATTCTCATACATTAGGACACGGAAGCACTATATATGAACCATCTGAAACGGAAGAGCAGAATCTGGCACGTCATATTATGAGTGAGGTATATAAAGATGAATCAGAAAGAAGAGATATAGAGGGATATACTAAATTAGAATCATTAGGAGATGATAGAAATGTAGTTTATAAAAGTAATAAGGATAATATAGTATTATATGGAATTCGGGGAACTGATAAATTTAGCGGAACTGATTGGATTACTGATATAGAGATAGGGTTAAAGAATTATTTGACCGATAGATTACCACAGGCAACAATGGATGAACGATTTGACGCAACGCAAAAAGTATATTCTAAAATTAGAGAATTATACCCCAAAAGTAAAATTATAATGGGGGGGCATTCTCTCGGTAACGCCGCTGGATTACATATATTATATAAAAATAAAGAAGATTCAAATCTAGCATTGTATGGTTATAATGGATATCTACACCCTCTATATACTGGTAACAACGACCCTAGATATAACCCACAGCGAACCGCATATGATGTCGTTAGTTTTTGGGATAAGAATGCTAGAAAAGTAAAAGAGGGAGATATTACAAATAAAATAATGACAGCAGCAGCGACAATATCAGGGGTAGCCGCATTAACAGCAAAGACAATAAGCGACCTTGAAAAAAAGGGATGGGATAGTGTTAAATCATTTGAAAAGGCTGCCCGAAATGTTATGGAGGGGGGAAGTGAGATGGGTAAAGTCGGTGACCCTATAATGGGTGCTGAATCATTTGGAAAAGATATTAATAATTTTAAAAGTAGCGAAGTTAAAGAATGGGGTTTAATGTGGGATGCTAATCGTGCTAAACAACTAGCATTAGAATCGGAAACACAGAGTGCAGAGACAATATTAGAAATGGAAGCATTAGTTTCCGAGAAAGAACAATTAACATTAGATTTAGTAGAATCAATGCCAGAAATTGGAGGGGCGGAACATTTTACAGAATTAGTAGAAAGTAAAATACCAATATCAGATACATTAAAAAAATTAGGATTTTCAGAGAATATATTAGAGCCAGCCCGTGTAACCGAAGAGATGCTAGTCGAGAAATCGGCGGATTGGGTAAGAATTGGAAGAGAAAAAAGGGTAGAATTATTGACGAAAATTGCTAAACGAGCAGGAGTACGAACTCTCGGATTATCGACATTAATATTAGTGGCGGGAATATTGGGTATAACTGCGGCACACGAAACGGAACACTTCCCCCCCGAGAAAAACTTATTTATTAATAAAAAGAAAAAAGAAGAAGAACAAGAAGCATATGAAATAATTACGTAATAAGAAATAACTAGATATATTTTATATATATATAATATATATAATGAGTGCCTCTTCATCAACTGAATATCCAATCCTCGAAGCGACCGATTCCATCAGCGTGAATTCCCAGACCGAGTATCAACCCGCCAATCAGCAAGTAACCCCTCTTGCCTCGTCGTCGGTTAAATACAACCCTGTCAATGGTGGTAAATTTACAAAAAAAAGCGACTTTATTTCCTTTCAAATCCGCCCCCAGAGAAACACTTACATCGATGGAAGTAAAACAGTGCTAAATCTTAAATTCAAAGCACTCCCAGATGTTGGAAGTTCAACAACTGCGATGGGTATCTATTCAACGCGGTGTGGTGTCCAGTCCGTAATATCGCAGTTAGTCGTAACTAATTCTGGAAATACCTTAGAATTTGTAAATGGTTATAATCGTGCTTATGCTATCGTATCCAATATGTATGCGTCATCTGAACAATTCGCATCTGCTCCATCTGTTAGAGATATTACTGGTGATTTCTCAAGTGAAGTTCATGGACGCGTTACTGGTGTAAAAATGTCACCTGCTACCGATGCCGTCCCACCGACTGGGACTACTAAAATTGAATGTAAAGAATATGAATGCTCTGTCCCAATCAGTCTATCTGCTCTATTTGGTGGGAGTTCTAAAAAATGTATCCCAATCGGCAAACTCAATGAACCAATTGATATTAAACTATATTTAACTAGTAATGTAAATAATGTTTATATGTCTAAGACTGGTCCAAATGCTATTGCTAATTATGATATGGATGAAAGTGATTATCAGATTACCGATGTATCCCTAGAATGTCATCAGGTTAGATTTACTGATTCCGTCGATGATATCGTATCCGCAGCATCGGGTGGTAAATCTCTCACATGGGATTGTGACCAGTTATCCAGTTGCTTTAATAATATCAACCCGACACTTCAACAGGACCAAATTCTGCTATCTAATACTCAGTTTAACAATGTTAAAAGTATTATGAATGGCACTTATTATTCACAGCAGGTAGGGAACACATGTACATATGCTTCCCTCCAACCCGGTCTTTATTTATACAACGCATCCGTTGATGGTCAATACCTTATGGCGCGGGATGTTGGGACCAATAACCCGACATCACTTCATAATAGTGATGCTCTATTTGCTGCCAATCTACTTTCAATTACTAGAAATGCTTGCGATTTATGGGAATCTGGGAATCAACTTAGCAATGGAACAATCGATGGTGGTCGCCATCAACCATATGATGAGGCTAATAAATACTTCCCAATCACTGGTCCATCACAAGCACCAAGTTGTACCGCTGGTAATTTCAACGGGGTTGATAACCAAGCAATGGATGCTGATTATTTATATACTGGTCTAAGCACTCTTCTATCGAAAGATATGAGTCGTGAATTGAAAGGTCGTGATTTCAAAGGTAAGCAGGTTGTTATGCATCTTCGCCGCAATAATGCTATCACTGATACAACCCCCCAAATTTACCATTCCCTTTTACATGTCGGTTGTAAGATGATTCTTGAAGATGGAATGCTCCGCCGTGAATGTTAGGTTACTTTTTAGAAAAAAAGTATAAGTATAATTATATGGATATTACAAAGGTTAATGGTGTAATAAATCAGAATAGCGGTTTTACAGGTCGCCAGTTAAATATTATTGATATATCTAGATTTAATTATAAATCAACTAGATGTACGAAAGTATATGATGATAATTTTATATCTAAATTCGATATTAACATTCAAACATATTTGAAAGACCAAAACAAAGAATATGAAAAGAAAGATGTCATATTAAAAACTCCCCACCCCGTCCCTTACGATTCAATTTTAGAATAAGTAAGTATTTTTCTTATTAATAATTATATATATATATTATATATAATGTCTTTTACCCCTTCCGTTGTTAGTGACTCTTACATCTATGAACCAGCACCCCGTGCCCCAGATGGACCCGGAAATTATCGCACCCAGTGGCAGAGCGAAGCCGAATCTTATCAACTCGGAGAAATTATCCGCATCCCTCTATCTCAGGTCGAACGCGGTTTTGTCAATGTTCAGGAGTCATTCCTTAATCTTACAATTAAAGATGTCGCACTAACTGGAACTGGATTTGCTGCCGATAACACACGCATGAGTTATATCGGTGGAAATGCTGCCCTCGACCAGTGTAATCTTATCGCTGGTGGTTCTTATGTTCAGCACACAACCCAGTATCAATCTATTTTCGCTCTCAATTTCGTAAATAATACCGATATTAATAATTCACTAGGAAATTCTATTACCAATAATACCGCCGACCCCGAAAAGAGTAAAACTGCCCAGATGGTCGGTAATAGTTTTCCATTAACCCTAACTGGCACAACCGGTGCCGCTCAGAGTAGCGATGTCACTATGAGTATTCCATTGATGGGTCTATTATCTGGACAGAAAGCCATCCCACTAGGACTTCTCACATCTGAGACCGTGATTGAAATCTATCTCACAAATGATATTAAGAATATACTATTTAATAATGCGAGTGGTGGAACTATCACATCTGGAAGTTGCACTTTTAAAGCCAGTTTTGATGCCCTTATTGAAGTTGTATCGCCATCTGCTATGACTGATATTAAAGCAGCCAGTTCTGGTAATAATGGTATCGTATCTTGGAGTAGCACCGAACAACGTGCCAGTTCTAATACCATTACTTTCGACCAGTTAAATTCCGTTCAGTTATCCGAAGCCCAGTTTTTATGTACTGGCGTTAAACCTCGTAAATTGCTATCACTCGTCGCTGGGTGCTTTGTCGCAAATAGTCAGGGTGATACCGACCCTTGGTCTGTTGTAACGCCGTGGGATTTGTCGCAGAGTGGGCTTCAATGGCAGATCGGTACTTCTCTATACCCCGCTCGTAAAATCGCTAATCGGGCAGAAATGATTAAACACGTATCCGCCGCTTATAATCAGGAAACATATTCAACTCAGGCAAATCGATTTAACGAATCAACTTTTGTAAATCGTATCGGTCCAGTAGCACTCGATACTTTTAGAAGTTGCTGTGGAATTGACCTTACTTCATTCGATAAAGAATCGGATGGTGTCGATTGCTCGATGGTTAATATCATGATTGGAGGTAATCTTAAAACGACAGGCACCGCCCAAACTAAGAATTATCAACTCGTCACTGTAAAGCGTTTCGGGGTTCTTTATTCAATCGACCAGAGTGGCACATGGAGCCTCAGCTATTAATTTACTTTTTAGAAAAAGTAATATCAAAAATACCAAATATGTTTAATCGTCTAATAACTAGAATATATTTTATATATATATATTATATATATGTCATCTCAATCACCAGCCGTACCTCATAAACTTGTTTTAAAAGAAGGCGATATGCCCCTCCCCTCATCATATTCTAGAACCCGATTCAGTGCGACAGAAGGGACTAGTTCTGATATCAGCAATATCCACATCCCGGCTCTTAGGAATGCTTATTTAAATTGTAAAGATTCATTTCTTACATTTTCGGTAGTTGCTAAGATTAATGGAATTGAATTACCAGTTAATTATGCCAACCCTACGGCCCCAACTGCTGCGGAACTAGTAACCGATGGTAATCTACTCCTCGACCCATCGGGTGCTTGTTCATTCATTTCTAGCATTACATTGCTTCAAAATAACGTCCAAATTCAGCATTTGGAACATTACTCTAAAATCCATTCTATGTATTCAGTCGCTGGTGCTAGTCTTGATGCTGGTGGAATTCGTGCCGTTCTATCTGGTAGTGCTTATTATACTGGCGAACGAGATTCTAAGTGGAATGGCACATTACTACAATCTGGGACACCAGTTACTCATTTCGGTAAAATTGGTCCAGGAAGTGCCAAAGCGAATGCTACCTGTAATACCCCACAGATGACTTTCGCAATTCCATTGATGGGATTACTTAGCACGTGTAATCTCCCCCTTTCGATGCTTTCGTCTGGCATCACTATCCGTATCAATTGGTCGAGTGATGTTAAAAATAGTTTTTATTGCCAACAGGCAATAGCACCTGCCACTCAGGCAACCATTATTAATCGTGGTGAGATGAATTTTACTAATGTCACATTCGACGCAGGTGTAGCAGTTCTCGACGATGCTTCCCAACTTGCCGTCGAGCGGGAAAACAACTATAAAACCCAGCCGGTATCTTGGACTGGTGACTCATATTATGTCGCTATTCGTGATACGACGAAAGAAGAACTAGGCACTGCTACGACCGCTAATCAGATTCTCGGAGGTGTAACTTTTACATCGACAAAATCTATTCTTTATGGGTCATTCTGCAAACCAGCCGATGGTAGCAATTTAGAACCATCCAATCAGCCTCACATCGCACACGATTCGATTAGATACCGCGTTAATGGTGTCGAATATCCACGTCAGCCAATCGATACCCTCGATAAGATGGTAGCACAGACTGGCGTCGTAACTGGTAGCACTTCCCAATCTACATCAACTGGTTTAATGACTCGTGAATTCACCACATCTAATTTCCGCCCCAAAACGGGTACTGCTACCGCAGCGGATATTCGTTCGAACGATAGAGGCGTAGTTGGGTTATCCCTTAATAACTGGCCGGCAATGCATGCTACATCCGGAATCGATACACGTGGCGGTGATGTATCAGCAGAACTCACCACAACGGGCGTAACCTCGTCTGCTGATTTGACTTCATACTTCGTAGCGTGTTTCGATGTTCAGTACATTCTCGAGGATGGCGTGCTAAAACAGGCATTCTAATTTGTCCCAAAGTGGCAAATATGTTTTTTTTTCTTCATTTTAGGATTTACGGGTTTGTCCCAAAGTGGCATTCTAATCTTAATAAATTGTGCCACTTTGGGACAAATTAAAAAATAACATAATATACTCTTTTTAAATCTTCTTTTTGAATTACACACTTATCACCTATATATCTATATAAGAATGAGTTTCTCATTAGAATAAAGGTTACACATTTAGGATCTGCTAAATGGTAATTACCGAATTCGTCATACTCCAAATCTAGAATATTTAATTTACATATTTTGTCTGGGTATTTCTCTTTTTGTTCTTGTTTTACAATATAATTAATATGTTCTATAAATAGCATATTACATTCTTCCATTGTCTCGATAATCATATATATAAGATATATGATTATATATTATTTAGGAAATATACGAATATATTAGAAATATCTAATATATATAGTATATGCTGACTTGTGTTCTATGTAGAAATAAAACTATGTTCGTATCTAATCTATGCCCCGAATGTGCTAAGATTCAAAAGTATATGTTGTTATATGGGGCAGAGTGTGTATATGATATCTTAAATAAAGTTCTATTAGTTAAAAATGTAGAAAAGAAAACTGATAAAGTTAAACTTGACTCTCAATTTCCGCCGGAGTAATTGCGGGTGGGTCAATGGGCGGTGGTTCTCTCTCACACGAGATACAAAGGCATTTTATAGTTTTACAATTAGAAATTTTTAGAATACCACCGATTGCCCCGAGAACTCCGACACAAGCAAGGCTCCACTCGGTCAAAGATGCGGGGGTTATCAATGATGTCATAGATGTATATATAATATATAGTATATAATATATAATGACACTTAACGACCAAATCGACGCATTGGTATTAAAGAATAAAGTAATTAAACCAGTTAATATGACAGCATTCAAGAATCCGTTCTTACTTCTATCATCTACCCGTGCATTGAATGAATTAGTTTCAAATACCGCTCCGAGTGATAGAGCAAGACAGCAGGGTATCGAAGATGATAAGGCGTATCTCAAAACCCCGACTGGGGCAAGGAGTGATAGAAAAGCACCGAAGAAGGATGAGAGACAAGATACGCAACAAACACCACCTAAACCCCGACGGGGGAGAAAACCAGATGCCCCTGAGAAAAAGGAAGCAAAAAAAGCGACGAAGGATATTATAAAAGAAGGAGCGAAGAACGTAGTGAAAATAGCGAAAGCAGCGAAAGCAAAAGCGGATAAAGCGGCAACCGCAAAGAAAGATGCTGAATTAAAAGCAACGGCAGCGGCAGCAAAAGCAGAGACAGCAAAAATCAAAAGGGAAAGGGAAGCAGCCGCAAAGGAAAGGGAAGCAGCCGCAAAAAAAAAGGCACAGGAAGAAGCACTAGCGGGTCGTAGAGAAGGTGACGCGATTCCATTGGGTAATACTAGAGTTCGGGGTGGTAATTCTAGCGATAGAAGATTAGGAACTAAGACACAAAAGAAAAAGAAATAAGATAAATTTTCACAAAAAAACATCAATAAGTATAAATCTAAACCCAAAATGATATAAATCTATAAAAAAACATCAAAATAAACTAAAAAAGAGACTAAAACACCTAGATTTATCCACCTAGGGGCATTAATTTTAAAATTAATAACTCTAGGTGGATAAATCTAGACACTTTCTTATCCTTTTGATGTTTTTTCACAGATTTATCTCTTTTTTGGATTAGTTTATTGTCATTTGGATAATTATTGATGAGTTCTTCTCTAATTCGTTGTAATTTCATTTAAGATGTTGGCACTGATAAAGATTCTATTGTCAATTGGTCCAATATTATCGTGGTCCTCTTCGTCCTCGTAGTCTAGTGCGTCATTGATGAATCCGTTTAGTTCATCAATGTAATTATATTGGGTACGGCTCATCATAATGATTGCGTTAATAATTTGGTGGGTGTTGTTGTTGTAATGAAGCATATAATTAATATTTAAAAAATAAATCGATTTTTTTTATTTTATCGATTTTTATCATTTTTGCCGGAGCCCAAAATTTATTTCAAGATTAATTTGATGTAATCATATTCTTATTGATATTATATATTGGGAAACCTACTATAGAAACCTATCATAGAAACCTACCATAGATATCTAACCGAATAATAATTAGGACTGCTCTTCATCTTCCAAGTCAATTCCCCCTTAGCATTCTTAATTCCTTTTGCGCGTGCTAGATATGATTTGCGTCTGACTGGATCGAGATGGTCTTTACTTGTATATAGACCCATACCTGTGGTATCTCTATATTGTTCTGAAGCGCTATCTCCAAAGTTAATAGTCTTACCATTATATACAACGGCGTATTTTTTGTTCTTGTTCGCTGACTTCATAAATGTTGGCATATATATATAATGTATATTATAAATGTATTATATATACGACCATACAGCACACTTATGCGTTATGAAATCTAAATATAAATCGGTACCAGATATTTATATTGAGAAATTTATAAAAAAAGATATAATAAAAAAGAAAGATAATAAAAAAGAAATGGGTGTTGTTGATATGGTTATGTCTAGATTCTAACTGATAGTTCTTGCGAGACTCCATGTCTGGCGTTCCTGATATCTTTTCCAGCGGTTCTCTTTCTCGATTTGAAGTTGATAATCTTGAATACTTTTGAATACACCATATACTACAAATCCTGATAGGTAAATTGTAAATGCTGATATTACAGAAATCATTTAATAATATATTATATTATTAATATGGTTGTAAATAGAATTAGTAAAAGATTGTTATTAATTAAAATAAAAAAATTGATAACGGATATTATAAATAGGTTGGATTAAAATCCATATGCTCCACATCCAATATTACAAGACCTACACAATACCCTATATGTTGCTTTGCTATCGTGATATTTCAACCACTTAGTAGCAGTATCTTCGCATTTCAATCTTATTTCGTTTGTGTCAGTTTCATATACACCCAAGTCTTCAATATTTATATTATTATCTTTTAAAAATGATTTCAATATATTTTTAAATGGATTACCAAAATGGTCTATATGAATATCAGATGTGTAATCCCCACACTTAACACACATAGCATTATTAACTCCATTTCTATTTGTTGTATTATCCAAAAAAAATTGAGGTCTAAATCCAAAATACGTTTCAAATCTGAATGCTTTGGTTATATCATCTAACTTATTTTTATCATTATCAAATTTACCATATAAATTCCGAATGCATAATTTCCAAGAAATATCATCATCTTCATCTTTCCCCTTATTTTTATAATACAATGCTGTTGTAAAATATGGTGGTCTATTCTTCATCATGAGCCATTCTACATTTTCTAGTTTTATCTTTTTGGTTGGGTGGTATTCTACCAATTCCATAATAAATTTATCATTAACTATATCCCCTTCATTAAAATTTCTAAGGATATTACTGATAAATTTATTAGCCGCTGTCATATTTCTACATTTTCTTTTTATACTTGACATTATATAATATATAATATACTAATGTTTTTAAATGCGTTTTTTAAACTCACATCGAAGCAATAAGATTTTCCGTAACTGGAATTGGAATAGATACACGTTCGATAACAATATCATTAAATTTAATATTGGCACATCCACGACACATCTTTAAAACAGAAGTAGCAGACATATCAAACGCTTTACATACTTCTTCGCGGTGAATAAAATGTTTGATATACTCAACATCAGTCTTCCGCTTATTGGTGAATTGAATCACCTTGTAATTGTATTGAATTTTATTACGTCCCATACTTATATATATATATGGTTGTTTTTTTAAATGGTTTTAAAAACGCATTTAAAAATGATTTTATGGGTTTGTCCCAAAGTGGCACAATTTATTAAGATTAGAATGCCACTTTGGGACAAACCCATAAAAACTAAAAGAAGACTAAAAAAGTTATTTGCCACTTTGGGACAAACCCATTAATTACTAAAAGCATAATCATCAATCTTAATAGTGTTTCCATTCTCAACATTGAATTCATTGATTTTATTATATATTTTCATTACATCACTTTTATCACTATATGAATATTTATAATGTCTTGCGTCTTTATCACGACATCTCGTTGCTGTTGTTATATCCCCAAATATCTTTTTCTTGATTTTATTGATTAATTGTAATAAATCGTGTTTATCATTAATCTTAACCTTGTCTTTTGATCTATCCCTGAATATTTGATGATATTCATTGACCTTCTCGACATAATGATGTTTAATATCAGGCATATCAAATACCCCATTCTCATCAATAGTAAATCCAGAATATAGTTTTAGATTTTCTAAGAATAATACTTTTTGTTTGTGATTAGTCATCTTTTTAATATCAAAATCATTCATCTTATGATTAATGTCTGAATATTTGGCAATTAGTTTCTCCGAAGTTGGATATTTCAAATAATCACGAACACTAAAATAATTGGATAGTAATTCAGGTTTAATAAATAAATCCTTTACTTCAGTTAATTGCCCATCTGTCAAATTCAAATATTTCTCATTAATTTCAATAACACGAGGGTCGCAAATACTAAATCCATCTTCCCGTAATTTCTTGATTTCCCCAAATTCCTCTTTTCCAAGTTTAGTAGTCATCGCCGTATTTTCATCTACTTTAAACCCCCTTGATTTCAAAAGCATTCTAAAATGGACGAACTTATTTGTATTATAGCAATTATCACTATATAAATATAGGAGTTCCATTTCGGTAAATAATGCCTCTAATTCAACACTTTCATTTTGGAAAGGGCAAAATGTTCTATGTGCTAGACTTCCTAATCTCTCTTGTTCTTGTCTGCATTCTGTAATATTATCCCAAATAGCAGGTTTAAACTTCTTTTTCATAAAACAATAATATAAATGCTTAATATCACGGCATCGGGTTGCTTGTTGAACCATATTACGAGGTGAAATAGTATGTTCTTTCATTAATAAGAATACTTTGCGGTTCATCGTGCTATCCATACCATAAATAATAGTCGGACTAAATATAACTTTATCGTAATCATCCAAATGTCCCACAAAATCAGTATCACCTGTGATAAGATAAGCAGATTTACCCGTTTTCTCGTGTAATAGGGTTGCTAGATTGGCACTATCACAACATACGATATATTTCTTTTCTTGTTTAATAAGTTCAACCATAATATCGATATGAAAAACCTCAGTTGTACTAACCCCATTATTATGTTTATACGTATTTTGAATATATCTAACTGGACAATTTACATAATCCGTTAATTTAAATACCAAATCACTAATATCAGCATCAACCCCAATAAATTGCTTACATCTGGTTAGACACCCAATTAAAAACCGAACAACTGGTTCTCTTACTTTAGCAATAGTAGCATCAGCCGATAATATATATTCAACCACACTATTAAACTCATCAATGAAAATAACATATTCTTCAATATTTTTAGCGAGACTATAACACTTCATAATACTATCAATTGTAGTAATAACATTATCACCTTCAAATACTCGAGGGTTCTTACTATAATGAACACATGTAATACCCGCTTTACATAAATCGCTATATTGTTCTTCTGCTAGAGAACGACGAGATACGATAGATATGAATTTAAAACCAGTCTTTTTAATATGGTTCTTAAAAAGTGTTGTTTTACCCGTTCCTGTATCACTCTTAATAACGTAATTAGTAGCGTCTTTAATTACAAGTGGCATAGTATCAGGATTTACATTATCGGGTTTATCAACACCTTTCATAACGTCCAATTTACGCCTATATATAACCTGACTTGGAACACGAGTATTTAAAGGGGTTGGTTTATATTTAGCGTGGTCGATAATACTTTCCGATAAGAATTCATTATCTTCAATCAACTTATAAAAACATTCATAGTTTGCATTCGCACCACTCCAAATATTATCATTCTGTTCTTTATTATAAGAACCCTTACCATACC
>Ga0214481_101048_pt1 | contig 12245 bp, 7 predicted proteins | sample M1_20Mar14CPVII9_4_FD_165057 | JGI IMG/M metagenome (GOLD analysis project Ga0214481, IMG submission 165057) | Marine eukaryotic communities from Monterey Bay, California, United States - M1_20Mar14CPVII9sort6BwellG10 | ecosystem: Environmental > Aquatic > Marine > Unclassified | place: USA...
ATTATACATGAATTTTGAAAATCGTGTTGGGTTATGATATTTCTTTGGTGGTTTATCGAGATTGGTACACGTCCCGCTAACTATGGAGTTACTTGAAGAGTCTTTGATGAAGATTGGATAGTAGAGTGCTTCTACTGGTTCAGATTTGGAATGTGTTACTCCTGAGCTGTAGGATGACATATTGTTTGATGAGTCGTTGTTATTAGTTGTTGAGGTTGAAGTTTGAGAGGTCATGGGTGCTATATAATTCTCCCAATATGACATACTGTTGTTTGATGAATCGTTATTGTTATTATTTGATGATTCGTTATTGGTTGAGGAAGGCTCAGTTTTACTGGTATGCGTGGCCGCACTACCATACGGTAACATTGCATGTGAACTACCACCATCAATTACTACCGCGGGCGATGGAGGCTGAGCTTGAGGTTCGTCGTCGGGAGACTTGTCACCATTCATTGAGTTGGCAATTATATTATTCAGATTGCTGCCCGAAGTAGGAGCTGTCGCAGGCTGTGATGGTGGCGGTTTGGCATGTTCCACTGAAACAAAGCCATAATCACTAGTTTTCTTATGATGGATTGATGTTGATAACTTACGTTCTTCGTCATGTTCTGGTGGTGTAGTATGGTCTAAGGGTGATTCACTAATATCATCTTGGACCCGCCCCACTTTATCATCAATGTTCTCTACTTTTAATAACAACTGTTGTTGCTGTTGTAATAAATTCCATTTTAGTATCTTCTCCTTCTGATGAGAATCCTGTATTGGTAATCGTTTATTAGTTATATCATGTCTTGTCCTCTTCTTACCACTGTTATTGTTGTGGAGGGTAGTATCAATCGTGTTGCCTCCTCGTATTTTAGAGGATGATAATTTGGCACCGTCAACTGTGGTGATTGGTAGCGATATAGTAGAGATGGCCGCTAGGGCTAATATACCACAAGACTTTCTCTTCATTGTTATATCTATTACTATTAGCTGTGCAGATTATTAGCAGCGGCTATCGACCAGCGCTTGCAATTAGAGTGTGTTGATTGTTATTGTGATGAAAGAGAAATGAAAATTTGCCGATTTTATATAAGCCCTTTTTGTCCCTTGAGATTGCATCACTGGATCTAAGAGGCGTAAGGGCATAACAAAGGGCATAACAAAGGGCATAGCGAAGGGCATCTCGTTTTTCTTAATGCAGGACGGGCGGGTAGGTGACGGGTGTTGTATTATTTACACGCACTCTACTAACAAATACTCGGCAAAGAAAGGTTGTCAAGCAACAATGCAAATGCAATCTATTAAGTTCACCTGCTGTTAATTGCTTTTGATATCATCATAATTTTACTAATCGATCGATTGCAGCAAAGAGTTGAGAGAGAGAGCGAGGGGGGAAGAGAAGAATATATATATCAAGAGCGGAGATAAAGATATAGTTGAACACAAGAAGTTTAATTTGTAGTGTCGATCGATAGAGTAGAATTGACTCTTTTATAGGTAGTAAACGACGAGAAAGAGTTTGCCTTAATCTAGTTGCAATGGAGAACCCTAAGGCAAAGATAAAGAGTAGTTTTGATCGACAGAAGTTGATTACTGCTTGTTTTGCTAACGAAATTGTAATTTATGAATTAGAATTGCAATCGAATGCCCCTTGGCAACCGAATCCTACAATCAAGATATATGCCAATTAGCGCAGCGCAAATAATAATGACTCCGATTTATTAGTGGTATCGGTATGGAGATAAATTCAGTATAATTAACAACTAATAACAAGTTTAGAAGTAATGTGGTGGATGTGGTAGTGTGGACGATGTGATGTACGTTCACGAGTTGAGTTTTGAAAGTTTTGGAGATGGTCTTTCGTATCGAGTTTAAGAGTTCGGAGACTGTCGTAAAGGGATGAGTTTAGTATGTGGAGGATGACGAGGATATATGTTGAATATGATTGGGTTTTAAAAGTTTTGAGGATAGTCTTTCGTATATCGAGTTTAAGGATTCGGAGGCTGTCGTTAGGGGATGTGTTACTTATGTGTATTAGGGGACTATGTTTGTGTATAGATGTGATCAAGGGTATATGTACTGTACATTCCTTCGAGTTTAAGAAGATATGGGGGGCGTACAATTGCCGAAGTATAGATATGGATTGTCTTCTTCGAGTTTAAAGAAGAGAGATTAGATCATATTGAGTTCAATGAAGAGATGGGGGCCGTAAAGTTATTGCTTCGAGTTTAAGAAGAGATGATATCAATGTTACAATGTAATGAGATTTGATGTTGACGGGTGCGTAGTATGAGATTTGGATTCATATCACTTGGATAGATTGAGAATGAGAAAGATGGATACCATCTCTATTCAAGCGTATCCTAAGAATAAGAAGTAAGATTCCATTGAAAATAAGAACTGAAACTTTTTTCTTGTGCTATATTCGAAAGATGTCCACACGAATACTCATAGAATAAAAGTAACCTCGCATACATGTATTTGTGAGGCATAACATTTTCTTAACATCTGCGCTGAGTCTTAGGGTACCGCATCCCAAAACACTAAGTTAAAATTGGTCATGGTTAAAAGTTGATAGGATGCTGTAATATTCTTTCTACATGGGTTCCTTCTTGACCCTATCACTGTGCCCATATATTAATGCTATATATTATCCATGAAAAGTCTACGCTAACTTTGCTTAGTATTATTATAGGGGGCTTATGTACACGAGGTGGGGCTCATCGTTTTTTCCAATGTGACATCGGTACAAAATTGCTAAGTAAGCCCTCACAAAAAGTACAACTACTGTTTGCTACTCATATCATATTGTGCCTCTAGTACTCTCTTCGATAACAAAGCCAGTATTATGAAGTCGCGTCGAATATCATCTATACTAACCGCTAGCGCAGCGGCGGCAGTAGTTTGTTGCAATGTTGTCAGCAATGTCGAATCGGCATCAGTTCGAGGAGTTGCAAAGAGACGGAGAGAAGATAATATCACTCGTCCTCGAGAGCAACAACTCGATATCAATACACTCGATACACTCGATACAACTCAACAACAGCGTCGTTCATTACAACATTGGTGGCATGGCAAAAAGAATGACGAAAAAGATATAGTATATGTCAATTTAGGCGTTCCATCCAACGTTAATACGAATCAACTACAGGCTTTAAAAGATAAGCACGATGATCCTACTAATGCCATTGATGAAGGTGATATTGCCTATGGTGATACTGATGAAATGGTACAAAATTCAGCTACTGCAGAAGAAGGCAACGATAGTGGTAGTAATGGAGGGGGGTACCCTTCAAGTAATATGCACGGTAAATCATCCTTATCAGTGTATTCAATAACAACATCGAATAATCCTGATACATCGAATTTACCATATCGACAACCTACTAAAACACCAACGCCTAAACCTACACGTTTACCATCTACTTCACCTACATCCTCTCCTACTGATATGCCAGTTGAACCTGTAATGGAACAAATGATGACAAGTGTCGAGCTAGAGGGATGTATCTACTACCCTCTGTGGGGCAATCAATTTACAGGCTGTACCTCATCATTGACACCACCAGAGGTATACACAGCTGCTACAACTAACACTCAAGATTTAACATCAATTGAATATCTATTTACTACAAAAAGTGAATGTTGTAATTATTGGTTTATTAATGATTATAATGATTGTTTGGAATTAGTATTGAATTTACAAATGTTGAATGATATGTTAATTGAGGATAGTACTCAAGAAGACGAAAGTGATATGGAAAGTTATAGTGGTAAGAAGAGTGGTACTAGTAATGATTATGGGAATTCACCTCCACCGCCGCCGCCACCGCCAAGTCCTCCAACAGAAGAAGAAGAAGAAGAGGAAGAAGAGGAAGAAGGAGGTGATTTGATATTTATTAATCCAGACATTGATGCTACACCTACTGATGGCCAAGAAGAAGATGGTACATTTGAAACATCTGATGTAGAAGTAGTCGAAGGAGGTGATTCTACATCTCCAGTATTGGCAAGTACCCCACCGCCTGTACCAGAAGAAGGATCATCATCATCTCCAAGTTCATTGGGTAGTAGTAACACATCGCCGCCATTCCCAAGTACATCCAATGGTATTGTAATTGATGTCAGTACTACGAGTAGTAGTCCATCGGTTGTTTATTCAACATCCGATGTTCCTGCTCCCGTTGAACCTGAAGTTGTCACTCCTCCACCCTCGCCTGGAGTTAGCACTCCTCCACCGACAGATCTACCAATCTCTGCTACCGTTGTAACACCCATGCCATCTATAATGGAGACAACAATACCCATTCCACAACCGGTTAGTCCATCAATTAATACACCATCCGAAATTGACTTAACCACGCCATGGCCGACATTTGCAAGTACCATGGCCAATCCACCTACATTACCACCAGAAGATTTAAATGCGACAGAGTCACCTACTGGACCTGCTGTTATTGATTTGGAAGTTGGTGAACCCGTTGTTGATACTCCTTCGCCTAGTGCAACAGTTGAGACTGATGGAACAAACAGTCCATCTGTGGCAACTACGGTTGTTTCAAGTAGTCCTACTTTATCAGGGACAGTAAATGGTACTACCATCATCACCATTGACAACAACTCTACCGAGAGTAATGGCACAACTACTACTGCTCCATCATCAAGTGTATCATCACAAGGTACAACCGAAGCACCAACCTTGAGTGGTACATCGGCCCCAATAGTCCCAACAACACCATCCCCGACAGTCTTTGAGGGTATGACAGAATTAACATCCAAGCCAACTCAAGTTAATTCCACTGCTGGTGAAACGTATACACCCACAAGTCCCTGGCCGACATTCAGTCCTAATGTCAAGCCGGCGTTTGAACAATTTCAGGAGGGTACTACTTCTCCTACCTCATTTGTCAGTGGAGAAGATGGTGGAGGTGACGCAGGAGGAACTTTGAGTCCATCTGTTGGAGGTACTGGAGTGGAGGATACCTCAAGTCCTCCCGTGATAGAAGGAACTTCTCCTCCCTCCAGCGCTGGTACAACATTAGAAGCCAAACTTTATTCAATGAGTGCTGCTTCTGCAACTGACTACAGTAATGTCAATACAATTATATATTCACAATCATTTGAAGATGGTATACTACCACTAATCAACACAAATTCAAATAATGATGAATATTTTAGTTGGAGTATGAGTGGCAATACGCAATGGACAGTAAATGAGATTGATATAGCTGATAGTTATAACATTCATGCTAATAGTGAAGATGATTGGGGTCAGTTACATGCTGTTAGCATTGGTGGGTATGGAATGTATGCAATGGAAAGTGTATTGAAACTATCCATTGGATCGATTGGTAATGAGGTATATGATAGTTTACTCGAACAAGGGGCATATATTAGTTTTGGTATAAAGACATCAGTGGAATTTCCAATAGATTCATTAATCTTTAGAGTGAATGATAAGATTATGGGATATTGGCATGGTTCGAATGAGGATGGTTGGGAGAGTTTTACTACCTACTTGCCACCAAGAGATTATGATGGACAAGTACAAGAATTGTCATGGACATATAGCTACTTTGGTAGTGACGCTGACAGTATGAATCATGAGAATGCTGTTCAATTTGATCGATTGATTATTCAAGCTACGACTGGTGATCTGATCATATCTGATACTGACTTGCAAAATCTGGCTCAAGACAGCTCGTTCATTCCAGCATTGAACTTACATGATACCTCAAGTGATGATGATGATGCAGTAGCAACATGGCAAGTTGTCCAACAAGCTTCGAACGGGGGATATGTCCTCAAGGCAGATACAAGACATGTCGTACGAAGTAATCCAGCCAACTCTCAGTCGATTACAACATATCAAGGCAAGGCATCCATGAGTATAAACATCATTACTGGTTTGTTTGGTGGTACGTTGCACTTTGCCTTATTGTCAAAGGTCCACACCCCTATCGATGTGCTTGAGATACATGTCGATGATAGTCCATACATGGCTATTACTACATCAAGCTCCGAATGGCAACCGTATTCAGTAGAGATACCACAAGGGAAGCATATAGTGACTTTCACTCATATCTCAAACCCAGCCAACTTGCCAATGCCAACATTAGAAAGTATGGGTCAACCTGGCTCGTCGATAATGGATGGCTTACAATATATCGACAATATCGACCCATCCTTAATCACACCAGTGCCCACAAGAAGTCCTAATCAAGAACCTTCGGCATCTCCAACAAAATATACAATTCCACCACAGAACTATTGTGCCGAGAGTTTGTCAAAGATACAAGAAACATGCTGGACGGTCAATGACAAGCCTTTAACTTGTAACGATGATCCTTCCGTGTGTCCACAGGGAACTATATGTTGGGGAAATGTTGACTGTGAGATACCAATGGAGGCAATGTCTACTAGCTGGCTAGACACAACCCCAAGTCCATCCATAACTACAGATTCCTCACCAAGAGGGCAAAACTATTGTGCCCCTTTCGACACAAGTCTATCATCCATCAAGGAAATGTGTTCGTTGGGTTTGCTTGCTACTTGTAATACTGGTGATGATCCTTGTCCTTTGGGTACAGGCTGCTGGGGAAATATACAGTGTGATCCAATTGAAGAGGAGCCAGTTCAATATAGCAGCTGTCCGGAAGGCACCTCCTCACCTCAAGGGTTGCCAGGTTGCTGTCTACCCGATCCAAACTTTTTAGGGGATGGTGCCTGTGATGCCTATTCTCCATATAATACAGCTGAATGCAATTATGACATGGGAGATTGCTGTAAAGAAAGTTGTGATCCAAACAGTTTGTATGGTTGTGCATCAAAAGAAGGCGATGCATATGGGCCCTTCGGCTTCTACTGTATCGACCCTCAATATGCACGTATTGATGAAGACAGGTGTTTAGCTGAGAATCGAGAATGGATTGGAGATGGAGGCTGCGACCCTGACTATAATACAGAAGCATGCGGCTGGGACGGCGGTGATTGTTGTAAAGAGACATGTGATGATGAGTATGGATACTATAAATGTGGAAGAGATGCACAACCGTTTGACTGCAGAGATCCCAATATAATATACAGGGCTGATTATGTTCTCGGTCGTGATGATAGTTAATAGTTTTTTATAATAATATAGTGCTTTATGTTTTATGTTCACTCAGTGTCTAGATAAGCAGCCAACGCATCCTCTCTTGCCGAAACATCCAACATGAGAAAGAATGAATCACATCCTTCATTTGGGTCTGACTTTGGTGTTGCTTCTCTGCTGCTGTCGAAGGATCTTGGATAACGTATGGCGGGGGTAGTTTCTTCACTAGTTGTTCTCCATCATTAGATAAACTCACCACACTTCCATGGGGCAAAGTGAGGGTTGATTGTTTATCGCCGTCTGTGAAGAGCATCTTCTTACCCCCTCCAAATGTGAATAGCATCCTATGCGTGCCCATACACGCTCCTTCATTGTAACACCAATCAAACTTGCGCATACTGACAATTCCCATGTGAATATCAAATAATTCTTCAAATGAACATAATAAACTTTTAAAGACCTTTGCCTTCTCCAATTTTGATCTCGTAAATTCCCAACAATATCCACTAGACGTACCCCAATCTGAATCACGAGGTGAAGGTCTCTCCATGCTAAGAACTATTAGTGATTCGTTTCGAAACAAATGTAATAATGTATCCACAATATCTGCTGGACAGCTAAGTGGTGACAAGTATGCTAATCGAAGGTCTTCTTCCTCCATTGCTTTCATCATGAATGCACGGTCTGACTTGCTACCTGTAGCTTGATGTTCATTCAATAATCTCCAATGTTGAATCTTGGGAGGATTATTGAGAAGACGTAACCAGGTGTCTCCCTTACTCCTTGGAATTGTTTTCATTTGTTGTAGAGTTATGTTTTGTGACAACTGACGCATAGCCGCTTCCTCCATCAATGAATGGCTGTGGAAATACGGTTCACCCTGAAGGCTCATAATATTAACCCCAAACTTGTTATCATCTTTACTACCGAATTGTTTGCATGTCAATGCCAAGCGAATCATATCTTGTGCATCTAGATACGAAGCAAGATGAAAAGTAATATCATTACTCAAGCTCATTATACCAGCATTACTATCCACCATCATATGTTGTTCACAACTTGTGTTCATCATCTGCAAATTACTATCAACATCAACTGTACACAAGATATGTTCATTCTTGCATTTACTGTTTTTATTAGCCAGCATCAACCATAACTTTGCAGAACATGCAAATAAGACGGCCGAATAGATAAGGTTATTAGAAGAGCTCGCCATTGCCATGATTAATATTATATAATACCCCAATAATACTATCGCTACTTAATATGTAATACTTTACGCTCTAATAATGTAGATACACTGCCATGCGGGGATGAAAATGAGTCCCCCGCCCACATGAAAAATTGCTAGTATTGTAGACTCCACTCAAACGGACTAGGTAGGCAGCAACATATGTTGAGGGATAACAGCAGTTTTAGAAGAGGTGAATGAGCTCCATGTAAATGTTTGGTGTTGCCTCTACTCCCTTAGTTGACGACGGCACACTATAAATAGGGCATATCATATGTGCATAATATTTGTGCATATAATTTGCAATACAACCACTCTCGACCTCGACAAGCTACTCCCGACGGCCGTATCTCTTGATACTCTTGATATTATTGTATACCGCTGAATATTGATAATACATATAAACATATCCATCCTGCAAAATATCATGATACGAACAAGTAAATATATAATCCTATTTGCAATTATTCTCATATTATCGAATACAAGAGCTCAGAGACACAAACGGAAGAGGCCTTTATCAACTACCACAACAAAGGCTCCGCTGATCAACGACAGCTCGACCATTCCAAATGATATAGAGCAGAATAATGCAGATGATACAGACATGTCTATGCTGAATGACTTGCATATACCCAAACTGAAGAGACAAAGAACACATATAAGCGGAGTCGATGAGTCTTTTATATTAGAGCAAACGGATCTTGCTAGTAACTTTCTAGATATGAACAAAAAAGAGAATGATAGTTTGCAATTAAGTGGACAAACTAAGAGAAATAGAATACACAATAATAGGGGAAGAGGAGTAGACAACAGCAACATACTAGAGGAAGGAGATGGTCCTGCTGAAATCGTTGGTGGAAGACCAATGAACGAAGGAGAACGTCCATACCTAGTTTCTCTCGGCCTCAGAAATATAGATGGTTTATTTGAAAGTTCTTGCAGTGGAACTGTTATCAGACCTCAGGTTGTCCTCACTGCCGCTCGTGAGTATCTGATATTCTCTTGTGTTTATATCATCTCTTGTTCTCTAATATACTCTCTTTTCAAACAAAACAGACTGTGTAAGTGATGGATTCGGTGGTCTTGTCATATCCTTCGGATATACTGTTAATTTAAACATATTTGATTTGAAAGATAGCCCTGATGTCATTTCATATCCAGTATGCCCGAGAGAATATGGTCGTGATTGTGATCCCAACTCCTATGCCTACATTGTGGTTCATCCTGAATATAATGATGACCCGGCGACCAATAACAATAAGGATTTTGCATTGATATTCCTCCCTGAGATAACAGACATTGAACCAGTGGCGCTGAATCCTAATGATGATGTTCCTGCCGATGGTAGTGAAGTAGTAGCATTTGGTTGGGGTGGTCTCCTTCCAGTTCCAGGGCCCAGTGATGATGACTTTGGTTTTGATGATGATGATGACTTTGGTTTTGATGACGATCCATTTGATGACAATACTGATGACAATACTGATGACGACCCATTTGATGACGATCCATTTGATGACGGTGGTACTGATGACGATCCATTTGATGACGATGGCTTTGTACAAGAATTTCCGACTATACCAGAGATAGTCACCGTCAATACTTTGTCAAATGAACAGTGTGCTGATGCGTATATTAATTCGCCTTTTCCTACTACAATTACACCAAATCAGATTTGCGCTAATAGGATCAATCCAACGCCAGGAGATTCATGCCAAGGAGACTCAGGTGAGTTATATGTCTTTATTGAGAGGTATCTTATGTAATAATATGATTATTAACCATGAGTAATCTTCTATTGCATTATACAGGTGGCCCTCTAGTTTATGACTATCCTGATGGAAAAAAATCTGTACAAGTTGGCATCACCAGTTGGGGGTTCGGTGAGTGGCTGTTCAGTCTCAGTTCTTCCCATTATACAGTAAAAACTGACTGTATACCCTTTGTTCCATTCTTCTTACCCATAGGTTGCGCCGATCCATCATATCCTGGGGTTTATGCACGAGTTAGTGAACAGTACGCATGGATAATTAACACTATTTGCAGTGAGATTGGTGGAGAGGGTTGTTCTGATGACGACGATGGTCAAGATTGCTTTAACTTGAGCGACAAGGATACCAACGAACAGGATACTGAAGAAGATGATATGTTGCCAGGTTTTATCAGGACAATGATTGACAATGGTCAGATTGAAAGTGGTGTGAAAGTGTCAGAGGTGAGGCCCGGCAGTAGAAGAAGTAAGAAGCAAACGCGAGAGAGGGATATAACTCGAATGCTAATGGATGACAATACAAGCTTGAGCGTAAGTAATGAAGTATCTTTGATTTATGTGACTGACCAATTCAGCTGACATTACTTTTTATTTCTTGTAGGATGAGTTTGGTATACCAGAATCCATTATTGGAGGAGAAGAGGCTGAGATTAATGCCCAACCATATCTCGTATCCATTGGCTTAGATACAAGAGGACATGTTTGTGGTGGGACGATAATAAGACCTAATGTCATTCTATCATCTGCAAGTAAGTAAACTGAAAAGGTGTATCTGGTTTCCTCATCAACCAAATACTTAATTATTCATACTCGTTTACAACAGGTTGCTTTACTAACATCAATGGCAGAAAGATCAAGTTAGACTGGGTTGACTTAGGAAGAAACAAACTGAGTGATAATACTGGTGTTACCCGGGTATATTTAGATAAGGACGATGTATGGCGTCATATCCATTATGACTACATGACTCAGGAGAATGATATTGCTCTCATATTCTTGAATAATGTAAGATCTGAGATTGAACCAGTGATGTTAAACCAGGCCTCAAATACACCCGAGACTGCTGGAGATCTACTGGAAGTATCAGGTTGGGGGGTTACAGAGCCAAAAATTTCATTCTATCCTAATCAATATCATATTGCTACTCTTGGATATGTGCCAAATGATCAGTGTACCGTTGAAGGTTTTGATATAACATCTGATATGATGTGCGCTACTTCTCCTTCTGAAGATATCAGAGGGCCATGCACTGGAGATGCGGTACGTGTTTTTGATCTTAGTGCTTCTCGTATGCTATGTGAATCTCATCTCTATTATCTCATGCTTACTTTGAACGATTCACAGGGTGGCCCTCTCATTATGGACACAGAAGATGGGCCTTTTCAAGTTGGAGTTACTAGTGTAGGCGTATGTGAGTTGCAATGAGTGTTTTTGTGATTTTGTTTTCACCTAAAAGATCTACATTAATATCTAACAAACTTGAGATAGGTCGCACAAAACCGCCACCACCTATTATTTCACCACCATGCCCTGTTGACACAACACTCTTGGAAGTCACCATCCGCACAGACGACTACCCTGAAGAGACTGCTTGGAGACTATTTAATCTCTGCACTAGAGATGTTCAAATACCATTACAGTTCTATGGCGGAAGACTCGATAACACTCTTTACACAGATACGTATTGTGTTCCTTCAGGACAGGGATATCAATTCAGAATCTTTGATTCCTTCGGCGATGGATTTCAGGGATATTATAATGTCAAGTATAATGACATTCTAGTGGGAGAAGGTGATGGGTTTGAGGGTTCTGAGGATTCCTTTACCTTTGGAGATGAATGTCCAGAGGTCAAACTAGATCCAAGTGTCTACGCACGAGTTAGTTCTAGTACAGACTGGATAGAAAAATTAATACAGTGTAGATTTGGTGATGATCCAAATGGCTCTAAATCTGGTAAATCGGGTAGACCTCATGGTGGTAGACATACAAAAGTAAGCAAGACAGATATTGAAAGCTCGACAAAATCAAGTAAGAAGAGCAAGGTATTGGCTTCTACAAACAAGATCATTGGTTCTGCTCGTTCAAGGAACTCGGAATTTGGACGAGTGGTGGACACAAACATGTCTTTCTAAGCTACCATCTTTGAAATAACTCAGTTGGGG
>Ga0214481_101053_pt1 | contig 12194 bp, 8 predicted proteins | sample M1_20Mar14CPVII9_4_FD_165057 | JGI IMG/M metagenome (GOLD analysis project Ga0214481, IMG submission 165057) | Marine eukaryotic communities from Monterey Bay, California, United States - M1_20Mar14CPVII9sort6BwellG10 | ecosystem: Environmental > Aquatic > Marine > Unclassified | place: USA...
CTAGGGATTAATTTACTTTAAACTATCAATTGGACCTCCTAATCCCTCACAATATCGTACCATTCTTCAAAATTACCTCAATAACCACCTTAGGAATGCATCTCTCTTATCCCTGTTACTAAAAAAAATATGGCGTGACGATACTATCAGTGTCAATAATTGATGTAACGAGTATTCAGTAGATATATAGGGCATATAGTTAATGCAATTATCATCTCTATCTTTATCTATTCTCATTCCTCTAATATCTTTCATTTGTTTTTGTGTGCATATCATATGTGCATTTATCATTCTCTCGGATTGGACTATCCCTATACAACCATACCTAGTAGATATGTAGTAGAATCCATTCTCATACATCCAAAGTTGATTGTCGTATACTGCCGAGTATTGATCCGTGTAAAGAGTTGTCGAACGGGAGGCCGCTGCTGTTGTGCATGCAATATTTTGTTGTTGTAATCTAAATCGAATATATATCACATCTCCAATGCCATAAATCATCTAATACCATCGACGATATTTATAATTGTAGGGTTTGGTGCGGTATTGCATAATATGTTATGTAGATGCACATCAACCACTAATATTGATTGTTGGTAGTACATATCATACGTCATTATGAGTATACGGCGTCAAACTGACCAACAAACGATAGCCATTGTATGTTTTGACTATTATCGAATACCCGGATCATCATTGTTGCAACTACTACGACCATCTATATCGTATTTAGTTTTGTGTGCGTACGCGTAGTGGATGATGTACTTTATGTCGGAATTGCAAAGGCTGCACAAATAAGCACTACTATTCATCCAAAGCTTAATACAACCATCATTATTGTTAGGATTATATTTAGCTGTTGAAGAGCCCTGACACTAAGTTTAATAAGTAGGAGCCCTGGATGAGCCCTCGACGCTAACTCGTATTTTTTTTCATAAGTTCAATACTATTTGATCTGTTTATTTCGATGTCACTTTTTGAGCCCTTGCATTAGAAAGAAACACAAGGAGGCTAATAAGGAGGAGCCGATCAACAACACCAGTTAGATTAGACATCAGCTGCTTTAGTTGCCTCTATTAGCTCCTTCTTATCTAGTATCAGTTTGCGTGCAAGGTTTGTTCGAGATTGTCCATTTGGGTATCCTTTTTTGCTCGCCTAAAATTCGCTATCGGTCGCGTTCTTCCACTTCTAAAGGTGACTGATAACACTCTACTTATTTTTACCTTAGTGAACACAATACATTTACGTTTTATCGCCAATTCATTCTTAAATGACCACGGAGGAGGAGGACAATTTATAGACGTTGTAGTTACCTAGGGTAAACTGACAGGATATTCACCAGTGATACCACCAATGACTCTCCTGTACTTGAAACGGTATGGCTAGCCAATGTAGCCGCTGAGATATACCATTTTGATTGCAAACTTTTACTCGTGAGAAACCAACTTTTCCGATATCTCATAGTTGATATGATATCTAGTCTATCGTCGCTTGTACGGCGTTTTGGATGCTACCGGTTATGTGAGAGTTGTGGTTGGTATCACTGACGACTATACTGTCCTTGAAACGGTAGTAGTACTCGTTATAGCGGCGGAGTAATGATATCTTGTCTGAGTATACCAGAGGATACTGAAATCTCAAAGTTGAAAATCATCGTGTGTTGAGAGGTATGTTGTAGCATCTCTTCTACATCATTTTTGCCGCTGAAACTTGCACAAATATTGCAATACATATCAATAGCAACTAAACCATGCTTTGAACCGTAGTAGTACTTGTTATAGCGGCGGAGTAATGTTGACTAGTTTGAGTATACCAAAAGGATACCGAGGCAACAAAAATCATATCACATGTGTTTAATGAAAAGATAGAGTTAACAATATCATTGCATAACAACCCATACGAGACAACAATAGCAGTAATAGATCATTCTACTACTTTATTTTAACCTATGTTAATATTTGGGATTGAGTATACCAGTATACCCAAAGTATACTCAGATGGTATATGTAGAGACCAAGAGCAATAACCATACGCAGAAGAGGGCTGATTGAGGGGAAGAGGAGCTCAAATTGAAAATGGCGAGCTAACGACTGAAGTTACTTCTTAAATTTTTGCTCGCCGTATCTAATCAACTTTATTATTACTACCACCGCCGACCGTGCCATATAATAATTACCTTTGGATACCCAAGATAGAAAAAGTACACATCTTGTGCACCAAGCATCAACATTAGATCAATATTGCATATAGTTCTAGATATTAGATATTGCAATTGAAAGCGTGTGGTATATATCGATGCATACATATATGAATTGCATTAGTTCTTTAATCATAATATAGCAAGAGACCGCTACAGCTAAAAGTTGATATAAAAAATACACATCAAATCCCTGCACATAAAATTCTATTTATACCCTATCGCGAGAGAGAGGTCGGCTTTTACATACACACCATTATCATACCATGACAAACATTATCAAACGAATAATTAGTAAGAGATCGTCTAAACTAAGGACATTTGAGTATACGGGCGATACTAAATCCATTCCTAAAAATATAACACATGTACAATTCCATCCAAGTGTCACAGAAGTACATGATGAGGCGTTTAAAGATTGCACTAAGTTGAAAGAGATAGTATTAAGTGATAGTATTAATATAATTGGTAACGGATCATTCAAAGGTTGCAAAAGGTTGAAGAGGGTGGTATTGAACAACGGTTTAAAATATATTGAACTCGATGCTTTCAGCGGATGCTTATCGTTAGATAGTATTACATTTCCTTCCTCAGTTATTTATATTGGCGATAGAGCATTTAAAGACTGTTGGATTCTGAAGCAGATTACAAATATGAAATGTGAAGTAGATACCCCAAAGATCGGTTGGGATGCGTTTCGTGGCTGTCCATTAGCAGTGATGAAGTTTCGTACCAAGATTATTCAAGAAAAGCATTTGAAAGAATTAGAGAACAAGATTAACGAAATAGACAGCACATTGAAAGTGAGAGATCATGATCTGATTCTGATCATCCCTGCTTCGGATTCAGCAGTCATTCAATTTGACAAGATTTGCAATCTCATACAGTACTATGAAGTAAAAGAGGCTACAATGCTAGTTGAAATGGCTATGTGGAAGTCCAAGATTGAGCAAGCAAGCGGGCTTGATCGTGATGCGTGCCGTGTTGATATGCCTGAACCCGCTAAGGATCTCATATTGAAGTATGCATATACTATTCCAATGTATACCACCACAAATTACTATATAACATACATCAAAAGTTCGAGGGGTGTTGAACTAGAGTTGTATCGTGTCGAGCCATCTGATACTATTGCTGACTTCAAAAACAAACTATGTGATGCTAAAGATATTCCTGTTGATCAGCAACAACTCTTTTTTCACGGTGAATTATTGCATGATGACCGTACACTATCCGACTGCAATATTGTGATGGATTCGACTATTGAGCTTGTTGTGATTGGAGACTAGGGAGATGTCATGGCTGAATAAGAGAACGATTGTGGGATATGAGCAAGTGAAAGTGGATTGAATTAGTAGTAGCTTGACAAGACAAGGAACATATAGTCATATAAATATATCTAGTATACAAGTAGAGGTAGTGCAAAGCCATACATATCTCATGTATATACTTCTTGTTTAGATTTAGTTTAGGTATTGCATGATAGCATCTTTAACTGGCCCGGGCACTTCAATTCGATAGGCATCATGGTTAGTTGGCTCAACACCATCTGCTGCCTCAAGGCTTGATGTGGCAGCTTGATCAATCCTAGCCTTCCACAATGCCAATTCAAATAGTGTCGTTGCCTCTTTCATTTCGTAGTAAGCAACCAGTATCTTGACCTTGTCCAGTTTTTCTTTATCTATCTTTACTAAACTCTCCATTGCAACTCCCCATCGATCTATAACTTGTCTATGAGTAGCAGGGAGGGCAAGTTCTCCACCTCTCCATTCTATAGTAGGAATATCATCCATCTTGACTTTCTATATCTGTTTGTCCAGCTTGAATGATGTTATCCAAGCGAGTTGAAAGGCCAGGGAACCTGAACCACATCAATGATGTGCATCCTCTAAATGCACTTACATTAACAACATTTTGTACTCTTTTATCATGTACTACTACCTCCCGTAAACTTCCACAATCACCAAAGGCATACTGATCAACACCCTTGACAGTGGATGGCAATACGATATTTTGCAAAGATGTGCAGAACTGAAACGAACGGCTCCCAATCCTTTGGATTCCCTCATTTAGCACAACTTCATTCAAATTTCTGCAACCATTAAATGCCCAATCACTAATATGTTCTAAAGTTGATGGCAATGTGATACTTTGTAATGATTCACAGTTGTTGAATGCCTCCACTCCGATCTTCGCCAGACCCTCGTGAAGTTGTACTTTTCTCAAATTGATACAGTTTACGAATGCTTGCTTGCCAATTTCAGTAAGTGTGGATGGGAACGTGATACTCTCTAATGATTTGCAACTATCAAATGCTCCGGATCCAATTCGTTCAAGACCATCATGAAATACTACTTCTTTTAATTGAGTGCAATTGTAAAGGGCACTTGTCCCAATCCTTTTTAGCCCTTTGTTCAATATGATCTCCTTTAATTTTGTGCAATGTTGAAATGCATAGTTATCAATCTCAGTAACAGTAGATGGAAGTGTTATGTATTCTAACGACTCGCAATAGGAGAAGGCATTCCTCCCTATTCTCTCAACTCCCTCATTTAATACTACTTTGATCAGTTCACTGCATTTACTAAATGTATGATCTTTAATCTTATTATTATGTGCATCGGCACTAACAACAATACTGACAACATCATTACTTGGTACCATCTCCCCCCCACATACCCAAACGCTTGGTGCATCGACGCTCATCTCTTCTATATCTTGGAGTGTGTGTTATGACATGTATCATGTGTGATGTATGTGATGTATTTTGTTCGAGGTTTTCTATTAAGGATAAAAAGTTTTAGCTCTTTATCTAACGGTGAATGTATTGACTATCGACTATATTACTTCCGATATATGCAATAATTGTATGATGTGTTGTGTGTATGTTTGTGTTGGACGTATGCGTATTTTATTTTGAGCACCTCTTCTTATTTTGCTCGGTAAAACAGTTTAGTTTTATATGGTATTTTAAGGCCGATAAGAGATAAGTTGCAATATTATGTTTATAATGATATCTTCGAGATGCAATGGTAGAGACCAGGGGGAGAGGAGGGGGCAGTGGGAGAGAATAAAAGCAAGTTGGGGGGTAAATAAATGCAAATCTATAAATGGCGAGTTAACGACCGCTCAGCTTTGAGCATCACTCAACGCTTGTAGAGACGACTCTGTGCAATCGATGGCAAGTAAATAGGATGGAGGATTGACATTTATTTGTATATACATATCTATCTAATAAGTGAACAAATTAGCTGTCGAAGAAGGCATTTATTTTATAGTGTACAATCGTGAGAGATAGTGTGTGATAAAAGTACACATCTTGTGCACATTCTTTTCAAAGTCATCGTAGTCATTATCGATATGAATATATCATATAACTTCAATATAGAATCACATAAACCCACAATACTGGAATGAGGCGTAATTTATTATCAATAAGAGTATCGGTTTCAGCACTTATTAGGCTTGTTTATGCTTTGAGGACATAAGAGGAGTAATATATCAAGCATCAGCATTACAATGAGCAGCAGTACTAGCACGAGAGAAAAGAAGCGCAAAATTGCCATAGACGAGACTTCAGATGGTATTACATACATGAGTGGTACAGTGATCGACGGGTACAAAGGGAGGGGTCAGCGTATCCCAAAAGATGTGGTCAGTGTACGGTTCCATCTGAGTGTTATTGAGATTGAAGAGAAGGCATTTCAGAATTGCAATAGTTTAAAAGAGGTAGTGTTCAATGAGGGCCTCAAGAAGATTGGACAAAGTGCGTTTGAGGGTTGCAATTCATTGCAGAGTATTACGTTACCATCCACTCTTACTGAAATTGGCAATATGGCATATCGATATTGCAACAACTTGAAGAGACTAGAACTCAATGAGGGATTACAGAAGATTGGACGACATTCATTTTATCAGTGCAACTTAGAGAGTATCAGATGTCCATCATCTCTAGTTGAAATTGGTGCATCTTCATTCGAAGATAATGCACATTTGACGGATATAGTATTGAATGATGGTCTCAGTAAGATAAAAAGTGGTGCTTTTAGCGGTTGTAAAGCATTGAAGAGTATCACATTACCTTCCAATATAATCAAGATTGATGATTGTACTTTTAAGGGTTGCACTGAGCTGAGACAAGTTGTGTTTAATGAAATCCTTAAAAAGATCGGAATTGATTCGTTTCAAGGTTGCCAACGATTGAAAAGGATCATTCTACCAACAACAGTTACTCACATTGGGAAAGGATCTTTCTGCTCTATGTTAAGTAAATTGGAAGAGGTAGTATTAAATGAAGGTTTACAGATGATTGGAGAGGGTGTATTTGAGAGATGCATATCATTACGAAGCATAACAATTCCATCCTCAATTACTGAGATTAATGATCATTTATTCACGAGGTGCACTAACTTACGGGAGGTGGTATTAAATGGGAGGATCAAGGTCATAGGGGATAGTGCATTTAATAATTGTGCATCATTGCAAAACATCAAGCTACCCCATATTAAGGTCATTGGTAGATCGGCATTTAAGGGGTGTCGATGGTTGAGAGAGGTGGGTTTGAATGAGGAAGTACAAGAGATAGGAAAGGATGCATTCGAGGGCTGCATCAGATTGCAAAGATTTGCATTTCCCCATCTTTCAATGCGTTTGGAAGCTATCATGCAAGACAGTCGTTGGGAAGAGATAAGGAACAAGATTGATAACACTTACGGTGTACAGAGACAAGGCAGTGAGTTGTTCATCGAGAGAACGATATTCGAATCGGCTCAGTGGAAGGATCGAATCGATAATCTTATTTCCCATATAAGTTACCCTGAAATGAAGGAGGCAACAACCCTATTTGAATTGGCTCTATGGAAGGCAGAGATAAGCCAAAGAGATGATGGGAATCGTGAAGCCTGTCGTATGGGAGTGCCTGAACCGGTTAAGGATGCTATTTTACAATATGCATATCCTATGCTCGCTACTCGACACACATTGTGGGCGAATGAGTGAATTAGAAGTAAACTAATGGGTATAGACGAGTAATCTACGATGTAACATATGAATTACTATGTATAACTATACACTATAATATCCCCCGCTCCCCTCTAGAAGAAGGACGTTAGCACACTACCCCCGCCGGTATGTTTCTTCTTCTTCTTGGACTTTCTTTTCTTCTCCTTCTTGGCAGCTGCTATATCATCCTCATTTTCATCACCTCGATTCCAAAAACTTAAGAATCCATCACCATCGTCATCCTTAATTGGGCTAAGACCAGGATAATGCTTCTTGTTAATACTCTTCTCCTTCTTCTCCTCTACCGACGACGACGCCACTACCAGGTTCATCCTTCTCCGTTCTTCCATCTTATCATTCTGATTCTCGATTAATCGTATTGCATCTTCCATATTATCACTTGCCTCAACTGCTGCTGTTAATTCACCAAAGTTGGAACCTCCTCCCTCGAGTGTATTGGCATTACCAAACAAGTCAGATCGTGTAGGTCGATATCCCTTGACTTTAATACGTCGTATCTCACGGCTCATACTTTCTGCTGATTGCCGTAAATCATCGACTCCTTCCAGCGTCTTTGCAAATGCTTGTAATTCCATTTGTGATCGGGTTTGTTCCTCTTCTAAACGTTCCTCGAGTACCTTCTTCTCACGTGTATTCTGTTCAATTGTTTGACGCATCATTTCAATTATAGATTGGAGTGAAGTAACATCGATACTATCTAATTGTTGTTCGTTTCGTGATGATGGCGAGGCGGTACCACTAGTATTGTTGCTGACTTGATTATACTTTGCTAAATCAGCTAGCTCCTCTTCGTCGGCACTATTGGCCCTTAGTAATTCACCCTTGAGATTGGATAGTTCAACATTAAGACGACGTATCTCATCCCTCAATCCCTCTCTCTCCTTACTCCAACTACTCGGTACCTCGTCAATCTTATGTATTGCATTATGGACTTGGGTTTGTACCAAGTTCTCGGCTCTGTCAAGTTGCTTTCGTAGGACTTGTATCTCGGCATTCTTAAGTTCTGTCGTATCTTGTAACTCTGATTGGGTCTCGGCCAGTTTCTCTTGCAATCTTTGGATGGTGGCATCCTTCTCACTTGTATATTTACTATTCTTATTACCTCGTGTCAACTCCCTTTGCAACTGTTGTATGGTCGCCTTGGCCTTATCACTACTTGGCTGTTGCTGAGTTATATTATCCTCCACTCCTCCGCTTCGTCGTAACTTTTCGAGTTCTTCTAGTTGACCAATCTGTTATATATTGCGGTGTAGAAAGAGAAGGAGATGAAGATGATGTTAGTTAGTATGATATACAACACAATTCACATACGGCCTATGACCGTCGCACCACACCACTATTTGTACATATTGATGTGCACATGATATGCACATTTTCAACCCAATCACACATACCAACCCAACAAAAACACACACATAACAAAACAACTTCATAATAATAGAGATACTCACATCTAATATCAACTGTGTCAATCGTACATTCTCCTCCATCAATTCATCATGCGTTACAAAACTTTCAACTGATATACCACTAGTCTCTCGTTGCAATAATTGTCCCTCTTCTCCTCTTCCTGTTTTTGTTGATACAGCGTTTATCCATCCACTAGCACCACCTATACTTGACATTGCATCACTACTCTTACGTGTGTATACCAAGTTATTTTGATTTTGAGTTTGAGTTGTTGTTGTTATTATACCCTTATCCTTTTTCTTTTCGTTTAATTGCAATTCCAATGCTTTATACTTTGTTTGTATATCGTGTAGTGATGATTGTAATTGCAAGTTTTCAATTGATAGGTTTAGTTGTGTGTCGAGAGCTTGGGCTGTGTTTGATAGACGTTGTTCGGATGATGATGATGAAAGTTTCTTTGTATATGCTGTGGTTGTTGAATTGGACCGTTCAGCTGGTATAGATTGAGATTGTTTCACAGCTTCCTCACCGATGTCATCTTTACTATTCTCTCTACTGCTACTAATTTTGTTAGCTGCTTTAATTGCACTACCAAATGACATTCGTTTGCTTTCTTCTGTTGTTGTAGCTGGTAGCATAGAAGAAGTAGTAGAGGCCGCTGGTATACTACTATTGTTGTTGTTGGTGACATCTTGTGGCTGATGCTTTTTAATATGCCTCGTTTCAACATCTCGATAGCTACTGTCAATGATAGGCGACGCCTCGGGTGATATTGGTACCAATTTCTTCTTCTTTTTATTTTTCTTTTGTTTTTGTTGCTGTTGCTTTGGTTTCCATCCTGATGTAGTAGATCGTTGTTGTTTATTGTTAGTAGATTGTTCTGTAGTAGAGTTGGAGGCTGATACTCGATTTTTTATACTCTCTGATAAACTTGATTGAGATTGCGGTGGCGAGCCAATGCTACTACCGCCGCTTAACGATGTACGCTTTGTTGTTGCCTCGGCACGGGCTGCTAATTGGGCAGCGAATGACATATCTCTGTGTTACTCTATATTATGAGCATATAGTAGCATCGTTTGCTACTTTGCAACTATGGTCATTAATTATGAGGAGTGTCATTTCTTTCCTCAGCCCCCAAGCGATCGTTAGCTCGCCATTTTCAGTTCCTGAATGCCCTACTAAAAAGGCAACCCCTCTTTACTCTGCTCTATTTGCTATTAGCTATTGGCCGCCCCGCAACCTAGATCCAATCAATGGATATACTCATTATATAATTAAATTGCAATCTCATCCTTTTTTATCGGCCTTGGTATTCTCTTTAAACTAATTTGCAAAATAAGAAGAGGTGCACAAAACAAAAACACATATCAATATCGTCCACAATAAAATAGCAACACAGCACATCTATCTATACAATCACATTCAACTCCTCCATGTATTGGAAGTATTATTGCATATAGTCACTATACTAACCGTTAGATATACAGCGTAAACTTTTATTATGTGCACGAACAAAAACCTTGAACAAAATACAACAACATACACATATCTTACACACACATCATACTTCTATAAGTTGAGAGAAGATAAGTGACGATTGTCATACTGTGTAACCAAAAGAGAGAGAGAGAGTGACGATTGTTAAAAAGTGATTACAGTTTAATCTAGTTTAATACGCCGTTAGAATATACTTCATTGCATACCAGATTGCTACACGTAAGAGATGAGTCAAGATACATCAGAAGTGATGTTTGAGTATGAGGGGAGAGGGCAGATTGTTCCTAAGAAAGTGACACATGTACGGTTTCACTCTAGTGTTACTGAGATTGAAAGCTTTACGAGGCCATTTCAAAACTGTAGAAATAGTCTGAGGCAGGTAACATTCAACGAGGGATTACAAAAGATAGGGAATTCGGCATTCTATCGTTGCAACTTATTGAAAAGTATCACTCTACCATCTACTATTACTATAATTGGAGGTTATGCATTTGAGGGTTGTATCAAGTTAAATGAAGTAGTATTAAATGAAGGACTGGAGATTATTGATTCCTTTGCATTTGAGGGTTGCAACTCACTGACAAGTATCAAATTACCCTCCACTGTGACGAATATTGAAAATAAGGCGTTTATAAACTGCTGGAGTTTGGAAGAGGTAGTATTAAACAATGGTCTTACGAAGATTGGGCAGGGATCATTTTATGGTTGTCGGTCATTAGAAAATATTTCAATTCCTCCCTCAGTTATTAAAATTGGTGATAGGGCATTTCAGGTCACCCGTTTGAGAGAAGTGATGCTAAACGAAGGGCTAAAAAAGCTTGGCAGTGAAGTATTCCCTGATACATTGGAAAGACTCACGCATATCAGCATTTCAACTCGCCTGAGTAATGTCGTTTCGACCTGCCGATTAGAGGTCGAGGCCAAAATTGATACGATAATTGACCTTGAATTTCCAGGGAGTATGGCGCCTAACCCCAATCCAGGAGTATGGCGTCCAATATCAAGAAGAGGTAATGTGCTACGTACTGGTGCTGCAATTCAGGGCATCTACTGGCCAACAGTGAAACGAACTCTTGATCAGATTGCTGGATTGATTACATATTACGAGATAAAGGAGGCCACGGCATTGTTTGAATTAGCGTTATGGAAGGCTAGGATTAACCAAGCAGAGGTCTCGAACACTGCTGATCGTGAGGCATGCCGTATCGAAGTGCCTGGGACGGTCAAGGATGCTATTCTACAATATCTAGGTCATGTCTGAAATATAAACATGTTAATTGCAACTTTAAAGTGTGAAGTGTATAACTATCTAATCAATCTTTAACTATAGTTGTCTATGTTCACAAGGCAACATCTTAGGCATTTATATTTACAAGACGAGCAAATATCTTATGTCACTTCTACTAGATTATCTATACTTATGATCCTTCACCAGACTCGTCAACTTCATATCCCAACTTTTGTCTGACTGTCTCTCCTTAGTCTCCAATCACGACAAGGTCAATAATAGAATCCATTTGAATATTGCACTTGGAGATTATGTTGCTATCATTCAACAGCTCACCATGAAATGAAAGCTTTTGTTGATCAACAGGAATGCCTTTATTATCAAGTATTTTCTTTTTGAAGTCAGCAATAGTATCAGAGGGCTCGACATCATACGGCTGGAGAAGAAATACGCCCCTTGAACAATTGATATATATTTGTATATATGTAGTGGTATGCATCGGAATACGATATGCATACTCCAAGATGAGATCCTTAGCGGGTCCAGGTACTTCCACACGGCATGCATGGCGGTTGGAAATAACTTCTTCTCCTGCTTCACTGAGCTTTGCGTTCCACAGAGCCAATTCAATTAGTGTTGTGGCCTCCTTTACTTCATAGTACTGCATTAGGTTTCCAATCTTATCTAAAGTTTTCCGCGGTGGAAGAATAAGATGGTCAGTAATAGGAACAGTGATATATCCATCCTTTATCTCTATTGTAGTACCTGTCTCATCTATCATCTTCTCTAATTTTTTCAAGGTTTTTGTTCGTGCACATAATAAAAGTTTACGCTGTATAT
>Ga0214481_101054_pt1 | contig 12179 bp, 10 predicted proteins | sample M1_20Mar14CPVII9_4_FD_165057 | JGI IMG/M metagenome (GOLD analysis project Ga0214481, IMG submission 165057) | Marine eukaryotic communities from Monterey Bay, California, United States - M1_20Mar14CPVII9sort6BwellG10 | ecosystem: Environmental > Aquatic > Marine > Unclassified | place: USA...
AGACAAGATTCTTCAGACAACAACAAGTATGTGTCAAGCCAGCTCTCAATGTGAGGCTCCTTTGAGCTGTCTGTATGATGGAGTATGTGGGCAGTTATCAGACTACTTCCATCTCAAGACACCATCAAAGGCCCTCCTCTCTGGTGCTACTGCTGGTGGAGTACTCCCTCGCTCTACATCCGATAGTGGTGCTACATATGGCTTTGCCTTGTCTACCTCAGGAGCACTCCTTGTTAGTGGCTTGGATACGACCGGGTTCAACTCATTGCAGATGAATGAGGTCGAAGGATACTACGAAGATGCCATATCCCAAGAACTTACTCTGCCCGCGGGGTCCACCGTTACTGTCACATCGGTTGACAATAATGAATATGTCCAATACGAGATAACTGTATATGGTAGTTCAGATGCCGCCTCAGAGGCTGCTGTCAGTTACATTGCATCCACACTAAGTACCGAAGCAGCCTTGTCATCCATCACCAATACAGTTCGTACGTCGTCTCAAGAATCATCAGACCCAGCCATGACGGAAACATTTGAAACAACAAGTGCTGTTTCTCATTTGAACTATTCAGAGGAGTCTCAGCCATATGTACCAAGTCTATCGAGCAATGATTTCAATATGTGTATTGCTTTGGATGCATCAGGGTCGGTATGTTCTCCGAACCCTATGTCACCTCAAAGCTGCTCCAACTGTGCATCAGATTGTCAAACTGAGACGAGCACCGACACTTGTTGTGCAAACTTTGCTACCACCGTCTCATTTTCGACAGAGGTTGTAGAGGCCGTAGAAGTGTACAACGTAACGAAGGAATTCTCTATCGTCCAGTGGAGTAGTTCAGCTTATGCCACTCAAGCCCTATCTTCAGCTACAGATACCAAGACGTACCTATCAAACCAGATTGACTATAGTGGCGGCGGAACCAATACAGCAGCCGCAATCACCACATGCCAAGATCTCTTTGCAGCAAGTCCGGGAAGGAAGAATGTCATCCTGCTAGTGACAGATGGTGTCCCCACGAGCGGGGGTAGCGATCCAGCTGCATTAGCACTAGCAGAGGCTGACTCCGCTAAACTCGATGGTACCTTGATAATCCCTTTCTTCATCGAGAACAATGTTCCATCGAGTGCCTCAGATTTCATGTGTTCCCTTAGTAGCAATGTTTGTGACTCAACTAGCGATGGAAAGGTCTTCTCAGTTGCAAGCTTTGACAATATGGATGCTACTTTGGCCGCACTGATTGGCTTCCTTGAATAGTTGAATGAGTTTCTAGCACAGTTGTATAGTCGGTTAGGAGGAATGCTCACATAAGTAGGAGATAAACACTTCATATTTAGGTTTCATATTGATAGGACATTAACATGCCTGATTAGTCTACTCTGCCTCTCCTTCCCACCCATCTAGAGAGGTCGGTGTGACCACTGCTCATCGAATGTCGGTGGTATCCCGGTATCCTATATTCTTTTTTTAACAGTTGCGGTAGGTTGGTGGTTACTGCTCATTGCTCGTATTATTCACCATCAAGAAGAGCCTATTATCTTGTTGTGTATCTTGTGTTTTACAATTTGTACATTTCTTCCTCAGATTCCAAATTAAGATATCTAAAACACCTCAGCAAGGACAATGGCAAGTGAAATAACAAATGCCATTGGTATCCAAAACCGAGCCACATCATCTATCCGAGCTGGAAGAGCGTTAAATAGAGGAGATAGTAACTTCTGTTAGTACATATGATATACAAGGGCAATAAATAAAGGCAAACTACGGTTAAATAAAACAGCCAAGTCGTCGAGACTTTATACTGAACACACGAATTCACATCATGAAACAATACAAACGCGGACTTTCCAGCAACAACTTTCCACTCTCTATTACTCTCAATCTCCTCTTCATTGAAAAAGTCATCAGCATCTCGAGGTACCCTAGTATTGGAGCCTACAGTTGCATTACTATCGATTGTTGCCGAGCTTCTAATAGCCTCCTTGTCCTTTTGTAGGGAAAGGCTAGCACGGAGGTTTGGGGTATCATCCTCATACACAATATTTTGTTTTGAAAAGTTAACATGTTTCGTATCTTGTAACTTTGCGGATGATGATGCCGAGGATCGTCGTCGTGAAGGGCTCGGTTGCAATTGATTGACATCTAGGGCATCATCAATCGAAATATTGGCTGTTGAGTGTGGGTGGTTGAGTTTGTGTTGAGGGTGATTGAGTTTGAGCATAAGATATGAGCAATTCGGCATAAAAGTGATGAAAACAGATGCATGTCACACATCAAAATTACTACTCACATATCATGCTATCTGCAAATGTTTTGCCCGTTTGGATAACACCGAAGTCATGATCCATCGAGGCACTACTGCTATCATTCTTGCCGCCTTCTAGCTGACCACGGTTGCGTGATGGACGCCTAGCTGATTTCAAATCGGATACATGTAATGAGTTGCTTGATAAATCTCGAGGAGAGTTGCTCTTCCCTCTGAGATCCGATACATGGAGGGAGTTGGTAGATACATCGTTTAGACGAACTAGTTTGTCTTGCTTTTCTTGAGACGCCACCGAAGAATCTTCATCATCAGCCAAAAGATTGGATAATTCTACAATGTTAGCTTCACTTTTTTTCTCCTCATCATTGGGTTCAATAGAGGATTCACAGCTATCAGGTTGTGGCGATGGAGTCTCCTTGGTCGGTACAGGAAGAGGCTGGTCGATAAATTGATCGTCAGAAACAGAACTTTTGTCGTCATCATCTTTGTCATTATCGTGGTCAGCAGAAGACTTCCTTAATACCTTTTCGTCCACTTTTTCTTGTACAACATCCATCGTCTCTTGCATACTCTGTTGTACATTGTGACTTGCTTCGTGAACCATATCGCTTGTTCTCTTCACTGATTCTTTTGCCTGTTTCTGAGCTTGCCTAATGACACGCCACTTCTTAAACTCTGCCCACCATCCCGGCACCATATCTTTCGATCGTTTGTAATAGAAATGTAGAACTGCCACAGACTCGAGAAGGGATATGAATGCAAAGCACATTGACAAAATGCTGAACTTTTGAAACCATGTGTATTCCGCCGCAGCAGGAAGATTGGCAGCAATAACTGCCGATGTATGTGTAAAGAACATATGAGATATGAGTTACCAATCATAAGAAACGTAAGTGATAACATATAATAAAGTGACACTTACCAATTTCGGATGCCACAGCAGCAAGCATGGCTGTGATGGATAAACTCATACGTTCACCGCACATTGGTGGTAACCAAAATGCTGAAAACCCAATACAATTTAGAAGTACTTGCAATGTGACATATCCTCTCATATACGGTTGCCACGATCGTTGAATTCTAACGGTGTAAAGTAAAACTGGCCAGTCTTCCTCTGGAAGATGCGCGTTAGCATGATTTATGAAGACGATGCGAGATGATAATAACTTCTGTTAGTGCAAGCGGTTGTAAAGGCAATCAAATAAAGGTACAGAAGGCCAAATGAAGTTGTCGAATCACTAAAACGTCATATTGAACACACTAAAAAACACGACAAAACAATACAAACGCGGACTTTCCTGGCGAAGCAGGGAACGGTGGATAAACCACCTCTTCACAAGAGATGGGGTTCTCGTCCGCAAAAGCAAATTCGTTAAATGATGAGCCTGCCGTTTCACTTCCACCCAAGGAATACCCAGATCCACCACCCTTGACTAACCTCATATACTTTCCGGAATACACCCAGCTACCAAACTCCAGAGAACATGACAATTCATCAAATGGGAAATCATTAAGTCCATACCATTTGCAAACCGGCCTTAAGTGCCCAGGTCTGCTCCAAAATATCGATCCATCATTCGACACAATTGCATACGCATCATCAAATGAATCTCTTAATCCCTCCTCTAAGTTCCAAAGTTCAATATCAGGTGTCCAGATCTCTGACGTCTCTCCGCCGCTGCCCCCATCACCTATCCGAATGTTGAGTTGATGATGTAGATAATCGAATCAAGATAACCGTTTTTACAATTTTGAGCACAAGATGTGAACACGAGAGAGGTATGGTAAACCTTAAAGTATACTCACCTATCCACATCCAAATCTTTGTTAAATTACCATACTCTAAAGGATCCCATGTTAATCTTGGATCTACCCACTCAATTCTCATCCAAACAACCAAATCTAATACAGGATGAATAACATCCACACTAAATACACGATGAAAGTTTATTGATAATTCGATTGGTATTCCCGTACGTGTTCCTTCTGTTTGATTGTACCATTGATATTCCCTTAAATTAATAGATATAGAATGTAGTATGTGGTTTAGTTTTGATACAAGAGATATGGTTTAGCAAATGGATTGCAAAAAGGCAGTACGAAGGTGTTGACCAAAAATTTTGAGCATATCATATGCACAAAAAAACTCTCTATAAAACACATAACAACATACAACTTCTTACCAAGGATAAGAATGTCTATCATAATAACCATTAAATATTAAATCATTCCTCAACAAAGATGATGCGTCTAATCCCAACTTTGATGTCTCTATTATTTCATCCAATTCTTCATCTGTTTCAGAGTTTACTATTGGTGAATCTGGTATTGTTAATATGTTGGAACCATTATCTTGAGTTTGTAATACTCTTCTTAATTGCTTTTTTATAGTGCTTTGTTGTTGTTTGTAACGCTCTGCACGTGATGTTAATGGTGGAGTATTCATATTATTACGTTCATAGAATGATTTTAAGTAGAAGGTATCTTTGTTGTTGGTATCTCTACTGCCGCCGCCATGAGCTTCGTCGTATATTGCATCCAAATTTGGAGAATAGCCATTTCTTCCATCATTATTGTTATAGTTTGAATTCGAGCGTAGTCTATTTCTATTAGCTGCTGGATGTTGTCTTGATTGCTGAGTTGGTTGTTGGTGCATGATTCGATTGTTATTACTATTTCGACTTTGTCTCCGCCGAGCCTCGACGATGTTAAGACCGCCGTTGAGAAGACTGCATATTAACAGCAATATTGCAAACCAAACCATGATATAGTTGTGGATATGATACATGGCTAAGGCATCAAAGCAATAATCTCCTTTGCCTCATAACATAGCATGCATAGGGTCTTTAACTAAAATGTTTAGGTGAAAATCAGATTGAGAGAAAAGAAACTATTTGGGATAGGCATACCAAAAGAGCTACACCAAGGCTGAAAGAGCTTCTTCGATTCTATCTGTTACGAATACCCCTAAATTTGCCAAACCTTGCTAGAGACAAATCTACCAACGCGACCACGAGAGTTGTGATGATGAGAGGATTGTCTTTACACGATCGATGGGATATAACTGTAACTGCACATAATATGGTAGAGAGATATATGGAGGATATGTTGTAGGGCGGCGAGAGGTTTACTTTTATCGCTACCAAGCACTGACGAGAGAAGACAACAACTTATTACAACATTGCAATAGGCCTCTTAACACAGCACAACTTGGATAATTGCGAGGATCATATTAGCATCATGATATCATCAATAAACTCAGTAACTGATATATGGCCGTCGATCGTCTCCACTATATATCATCAACAAGAACAGTATAATCTCAGGATACCATCCTACAAAACTATAATTACTTACCTTCTTATCATATTTACTGTGCACATTATCAACATTATATATCATGTACATAGAAAGTATGATAAGAAGTATCCACCAATGGCACCTGGTGGTATGTTTAATCATATATTTAGGGCTACTAAAGCTAATTATGCTTGGTGGTTGTTGGTACGTATATACTCATGTTATGTGCAGTGTCTATTGCAAAAGATTATGTGTGGCTAAACACTAACACCTTTCTCTGTCCTTTCTATATATCTATATCCTCATCATCACATAACAAAACATATAGGAACAGTCAAGGCAATTTCCAAATGGGATATATCAAATCTCAATGCCCTTCAAGGCAACAACACATTTCTTCTTAATATCCGAACCAAACGTCACCCGTCAAATACTATCAGACACCACAGTTAGTAAACCAGCATTCTATAAATTCTTACGTCATATTAGTGGCAGTAGATATACAATGTTAACTATGTCAATGAGTCACGCTTGGTATATGAAACGTAAGGCGGCTAGTCCGGCATTTAGTTCCAATCATGTGAAAAGGATGACGAAGGTTGCATTGGATAAAACTGAACAGTGGATACAGAATACATTATTACTTGCAAGCAATGATAACAACAACAGTGGAAGTGGTGTAGTATTTGATGCATCAAGTGAAATGATTGGGATAGTATTATCAGCATTAATTGAAACAGCATTTGAATACACACTTAGCAAATCTGAGATTGAATCATTTACTGAAGATTTAAACTATGCATTAATTGAATTTACAAGAAAGAGTGCTAATCCAATAAGAAGATGGTTGGGTAGGATAATACCTGAACGTCGTCGGGCATATGAAGCGGTTAGTAATCTACAATCAGTGGTTAGACATATGATGATGGCATATCGGAATAAGAAGGAGAAACATATAGATGGTACGATTATACAATTGATAATGGAGGCCAATGATGCATTTCCGACAGATGAGGAGAAGACTGCACAGCTTATGGAGTTTGTAATGGCAGGCCATGACACAACTGCCTATACTATTGCATGGACATTACTTTGTCTTGCTAAACATCCCGAGGAACAAACTAAGCTTCGGGAGTCGTTGGCACAATATAAACCTGAGAATTGGAGTCATTCGGAACATTTACAAAGAGTGATTAAGGAAGGGATGAGGTTATATCCCGTGGCAAGATCTGGTAAGTGAATTATCTATCTCCTCATTTGGGTGTGCATATCTATGTCCAACTTTTGATCAGCCGAAACTCACCCATTAGTATCCCCACTTCTCTCTCAGCCCGGATTATCGAAAGAGATATAATGACAAGCAGTGGTCTACTCCCAAAGGGAAGTATATGCTCTCTCAACTTCCTTTGCCTCTTCCGTAATCCCAAGATATACGAAGATCCCGATTCATATCTACCATCAAGATGGGAAAATCCAACTCAAGAAATGAAAGATTCATTCATTCCTTTCTCAATGGGGAAACAGAATTGTATAGGCCAATCATTAGCAAGGACGGAATTGTTTGCTGTTGTTGCTAGGATATGTTCCGAATTCGAATTATCGGTGGAATGTGAGGGTAGTTCAGATCGTAATTTGACTCTTAAACCAGTGGGGATGCGTTTAAGGGCGGTCAGAGTGTAATGAATGAATTGGTCTGTGTGATATATGTGTTTTGTACAAAGCGGTAGCAAGATTAAGTAATATGTAAAGATTATATTATATATCAAGCTGCTGTCTTTAGTTCATATACCGCATTTAGTCTTCTGACTTCTTTGTCTCTTCTTTCATTAGTTAGGATGACTTCCAATTCTAACTTCTATCTCTTTTCGTGCCTCGTGCTTGATTCTGCTCATTAGATTGAAACAATTCTAACTCTTCTTTCATCTTTAGGTTCTTTGCAGTAAGTGCAGCTAATTTGGATTCACACTCAGCCTTTAGAGCAGCCACCTTACGTTCACATTCAGCTGTTAGGGCGGCTGCCAATGATTCATTCTTCTCTATCCTCTCCTTAAATACAGCTGGCTTATTAACGAGTGATGTTAAATCTGAGGCGGTTGCAGTTAATGCGAGATACATATCACTATGGGTGCAGTTTCCTCCAATCAATGCCAAAACATCCGGTAAAACAACAGGGTCAACCTGTGCATAGACACTGTTCTGGGTAGGGCAGATGACGCCTTGTATTTGGGCAAGGGCCGTTCTGTTCAGATGGTTAAACTGATAATGGATAATCTTTTCTTTTCCGGCGTGATGGTAATGCCTATTCTTGGAAAGCGCAAAGTTTAGATGCCTCGCGGAGGCAACCATTGATAAAGGAGGAGCCAAGAAAAGTTGTTCCAACGTATGGTTACTTGTATACGTTCTCTCAATTGATGATACGTCAATAAGTAACTTCTGAACCGCACGATACCCTCTTTCATTGATACTATTCTCTCTCAAATAGAGTGTTCGTAAAGTGGTATTGGTCTTGAGTGAATCTACTAGTATCTCTACACCCTCATCACCAATACCCACGTTGTCAAGATTTAAAGTTTCTAACCTTGACTCTTCATTCTGTAGTAGATGTGCTATTGCTCGACAACCATCTATATCAACCTCATCATTTCCTTTCAATTCTAAACTCACCAGACTAGTGTAGGAAGATATATAATCTCCAATGCGGTGTATAGTATTCTCGGTCAAATTGAGTGTTTTCAAATGAGGAAGTGTAACATTCCCTAAAAAAGAAATATCTGAAATGCCGCAACGAGAAAGATTAAGCTCTTCGATTGGCCGTCCGTTCAATGCATTTAACAATACACCAAATGCTCCATTGTTGATATTACTATTAAAACCCATGTTAATCTCTAAAAGCTTTGGAGAGCTTTGCAAGAAGGGTATCATACTTCGAATTCCATCTATATCCAAATGATTCTGATTACGAATGAGCCTATCATTACTCAGATCTAACTCCTTGATAGAATCACTTCGTATCAAACCTCGAAATAGCAATCTAATATGATTCTTGCTGAGTCTACACTTCGCTAATTTGATCACATCCAATGTGTATTATTTGCAATATATCGGCCTAGCAATTCATATCCCAAATCACTCAAATCATTATCATAATTAGCAGTCAAAAAGAATTTCACTACTCCTGGAGTGTTATTCTTAACGTTATTAATCGTTCCTCTGAGAGTTTCAGACATGTATACGAATTCACCAAATGCTTGCTCGTGTAGTTTCTCGGCTTCGGCATTGGTAATATCATTATTATTGTTTTGTATACTCATGGTATAATATCTGTTTTGGGCTGTTGCAATTGATATTAACAATAAATGTGCATATGATTTGTTCGTGACTCCGATCTTATCCTTAGCCGCTACTCTGTATTATATATCGATTCTATCAGGATGTTTGTATTCAATTGCTATTTATGATTCCGTCGTCCTGGACTGTGTCTACTTTATTAGAGGCGTTGAGTTGCAAATATACAAGATTGCAAAATTATTTTGTGCATTTATAATGTCAAACTTCCTATTGTTCTCGCCACTCTCTGCCTATGCCAACATTAACAACAATATAAGACACCCCTAGATCCTTCATGTAATGTCAGAGTGTATATTAAATCGATATACGAGAGGCAGATGGTCAATAAGAGAAGATAAGTTGCATAAATTATCTATTTCATGTTTTCATGTACATAATAATTTAGAAAACTCCTTTTAGGTGAATTATCAATCTAGAAGTGAACCAATATGAATGGCATGGACTATTATCAATACAATGCCCTGAAAGTCAAGGATATACCTCTCATACACCTTTTCTATTGCCGGTTAATATAGGAAGATATCATTCGTATTGATATCATAATGTTAAAGGATACCCTAGCTATCAAAAAATGAGAGTTAAATTTCAACCCTATGCCTAACATTATCTCTTTCACCTTCTTTCTCCTCATAACTCTAACATCCTACTTACTATCCTCTACAGTAGAAAGTGATAGGTTTCGTACACTCTCGGCAGCATGCATAAGCATTCCAGTGGTATCACTAACACGACGATTAGTACCGCGGAAGATACTGCTCTTACGAGGCTGCTTCTTACGACGGAATGATGCCCACATGTCTTGTGCACGGACCACTTCTTCGTCCAGTAAAGTATTGAACATCTTACGAATCTTATCAATCCCCGACGATGCTGGGAGATAGTCTGTATCATATGATAGACGTAGGAACTTAAGCCCTAAAAGACCCACGGCATCTTTCATACGGCCAGTCTTCTCCTCTGTCTCAACGGGGAAGAATTCCATTTGCACTCCCAACATGTAAAAGGCCAAGTATTGGAACCATCCTGACCAACCAATAATGTTACGAAGTATAGCAGCTAATTCATCATCAGTCTTTCCAGAATCTTTCATACAGGCAAGGTATGAATCAATCAATGAGTTGATAAACAACTCGATACTTTCATTTGCTTCCGGTTGGCCACTCAAGCCATGTGCAAGCATACAACCAATTGGGAAGGATAAGGCGAGTCCAATATCTCTCCCCTTTGGCCCAGCCATTGCCATCTCCCAATCACAGAGCACCATAGCTCCTAATTCACCGAACTCTTCCAACTTAAGGAACAGAAGTTAATTCGGTCCACACAATGGTCACACGATATCCAAGAAGAGAGGGAGGTAGAGGGGTTGATATTTGTTAGTGAAAGTGCAAAACCATATCACATGCACAATTTAATTGAACCACAACCATAACCACTCGATCCACATTCATATCTTGGTTTCACTATCAGAAGTCGAAGGGGGTATGCGACCATTGTGCAGAAATAAGTTCTACTTAATTACCTTATCAATACTCGGCTTAGCCTCAACTAATACATTACCACAATGAGAATCGGAATGGATTAAACAATCCTTCTGATGATAATCGGCAATACTTGCATTAATAATCTTCATAACTAATTCAGTACCCAATTCTTTGCAATATGTCTCGGTTCTATCTTTTGGTTCTTGTACTGTCGTGGCCTTTAGTGCCGTTGGTGACATTGTATCGTTTAGTAAACTTTCCATGCAGGGTTTGACATTAATATTGAAGTCGGGGTCAAAGTCTTTAATTAGATGTAGTGAAGCCAACGTATTTGCTAATTTGGGTGCAATTCGTGGGTCTACACTTCCGTCAATCTATTAATAGATACACGAAGATGAACATATGATGTTAGCAAAAAGCAGATAAATGATTTATACATAATTGCAATAGATTAACTCACGAATTGGTTAATAATCTGTTCGTCAGCCTTGGCCCACTCTGTGACCAAACATTTCATATTCTGATCATTTTGTTTTAAGTCAATTAATGCTAATGGTTTCACAACACTATCGGGTGTTTTGTTATTACTTGTTACCATGATATCATATTCATTAACGGTACGTTGCAAATCGTAGTGGGCTGTCTTGTCAGGGTTCCACTATGAGTGAAGAGATAATAGTATGAGAAGGTCGATATAAAGATATGAACATATCATATGCACATAAAAATAAATGACAATATAATAACTATATCTTACCAAGGCATACTCAAATGATAACTTTGCAAAGACACATAATTTCGGCTGTTCTTTAACATATACTTTATATGAATAATTAGTATACCCACCACTCAATACTACCGCCTCTAATGTACCACCTTCTCCGCCAATTGCCTTGTTAACTTGTTGCAAAATTTCATGGTCGGAGGTTGTAGATTCTTTTGTTATGATTTCAATTAGTAATATTTTCTTGACATTTTTATCATTTGCAAATTCATCTCCTTCGGGGATATTGTCATCGGATGCCATGTTTGGTGTATTTGTTTGTATAGTAGAGGGCTAATATTGTGTCGAGTACGTGTGAGAGTCGAGTAGTTGTTTCACTTGCAAAGATATTATATTGTAGTGTATTTGTTATTGTATGAGAGGGCTTATTGTGTGCCGACGTACGTGATGTGAGTTTGCTTGCAAGATATTGATTATTAATCAAGTTAGCGATACAACGGCGCGGCGGAATGCGACTGGACAATAAGTTGTAACTGGCAAGGGATAGTACCCAATATCGGCTTGGAGGACGTATATCGTATGCTCAAGTGAATGTGGGAAACATATCGTATAAGTGTTGTATGGACGGTACTTAGGATACGCAGTTGGTGATGTCTCCGTGATCATGTCAAATCTGATGAGAGAAGACTCACAATCGTGCTTTAAAGTAGACATGGTCAAGGGATAGTCGGCGGCCCAGAAGGCAACGTTGTATACTCAAGTGAATATGAAAAGCATATCTAGTGTTGTACGGCGACACTTATCCTGATCCCTAGGTGCTTATTAAAGTAAGACAGCAGACATTTCAATTTCAACAACTATTATGGATTATATACACATCTGAGACTTGGGGAAACAGACAGGATCCTCTCAAAGTCTCATATAACTACCATATATCTAGGATACAACTACAGATCCATCAGCAGATACCTCGACTTCATAGAGCATGCCCTCGTCCTCGACGAGCAAAGATACTTTCTGATCACCGACATACTTAACTCCAGCCTGGATTCGAGCTTG
>Ga0214481_101057_pt1 | contig 12166 bp, 5 predicted proteins | sample M1_20Mar14CPVII9_4_FD_165057 | JGI IMG/M metagenome (GOLD analysis project Ga0214481, IMG submission 165057) | Marine eukaryotic communities from Monterey Bay, California, United States - M1_20Mar14CPVII9sort6BwellG10 | ecosystem: Environmental > Aquatic > Marine > Unclassified | place: USA...
AGTTGTATTTCGTACAATGAAGAAGTGTCGGCGTAGAAGATTCATCCTCCCATTTGATAGGCCGCACGAATTCAAAGAAAGCTCAGTCAAATCACTTTCTCTCTCCATGATTGAGTTCAATATTGCAATCCCTGCTCTCTCCGATATGTCATGACTATCTAAAGTAATAGTTCGAATGGACTTATTCTGTTCAAATCCTTGCACAAATGAGCTAACAATATCGTTCTCCACACCCTCAAATGTAAATGTAGAGTCAAATCGCACAGTCTTGAGGTGTGTGTTTGAACCGATATTCCTGCCAAGAGTTAGGAATTCGTTCTCGTTAGTTGGTACATATAAACCCTGGCGTCTATGAGCATTACTACCGCCCACGAACAAAGCAAGCAAAGTAGGGTCACTCCTTTCCACTCTGAGCATCATTGTGTCCTTTGTGATAGTATCATTTATCTCTTGCATACTTTTAGGAAGAGAAGGACGAATATTAAAACAAAGGTGGTATATTGCTGACAATACCCTATTGTCCACTGATGCCTTTTGACACGTCTCCATAGCAAGAAGAAGATGTGATGCTTTCAGGCAATACTGCTCTGACAATTCAACAGGGTAGGGTTTTTCGTTATTGCCGGCTAGGAACCTAATCAATGGCTTGGCTTTTGGTACTATATCATGCTTGGTTGATTGACCTAGTGATAATTCAATTAACTTGTTCTTAATTGCCCATTCTGCTAGTTGATGCTCGAGAGTATTGTATTCCTCGCCTTCAGGGATCAAGAGACTCCCAGCCTTTAGTGTTGGAGCAGGCCCTACCACTGATTCAAAGGCAACCCAGCCCCATGGTTGGGGCCATGATTTTGCTCCGTACGAGTACTGTTTGTACAACTTGGTGTTGTTGTGAACATCTGTCAACACCCAGTAGCTATTTTCATATTGAATACATAATGTTTTGACTTCACCCTCAGTAGTTGAAACTGTCCGACGATACTGAATGTCATCATTTGGTTTCGTGTACCCACATAATTCATACTTTCCGTTGGCGTAATCAATACCTGCACCCAATACAACAAAGTTGGTGGGTGGATGACGGGTCTCCTCACTTTTGACAATGATTTGTGACACTTCCTCCCAACCCAACAAGTTCAATTCAAGACTCTTTGCCTTGATTAACTTCAGCGTATACTTTTTCCAAATGTCATAGAAGTCAGGACTTGAGGGGGTTCTCATGTATTGAAGAAGTTGTGACCTTATCTCTCCGAATGATTTTACAGTACTCTTTTCAAGGCATACTTTGTCTAAGCTGAGCAAGTGGTTGAACACTGCTTCGATAATGAGCAGGGAATTATCATGGGAAGCTTGTAGACCAATATCAGTATTAGATGGGCTATGAAATGTAGTGAGCAACTTCTTCAATGAAGACATGGTTGGGAATTGCTCAGTGGCTACCACAGAAGTCAAATGTGTCGCCAAGTAAGCGAATCCATTAGTCTTCTTCACAAACTGTAACAACTGAGATTGTCCAGTATAGTATGGGTAACTAAGTGCTAACTCGATTGTTCCACTTTCGATTGCCCACTTTGCAAGTTGATGTTCAAGATCGGCCTCATCTTCTGGAGTTTTGAGACTGACTTGTTCTAATGATGGAGGTGGTTCTCTTCCTCTGCCACATGGGGACCAACCTGATGATGGCGGCAGACTTCCCTTTCCATCAACAGTGTAATAATCTTTATCTTGGTAACTACCAGGCTGGTCATTATACGCCTCCGACAAAAACCACTTTGTATTTCCAGACTTCAATGTACTTTGATAGAGATATAGAGGCTTCCCATCAGTATTACCAATGTTATCTCTTTGCCTATAAATGAGTGGCCCCAAAGAATCAATAACTGTTGTGGAGTCAATATCATAACAACCGTTGATAATGTCACAACCAGCTCCAGATACTGTATATGAAATGGGCGGAGGTGGAATACTTTGTTGTTTAGTCTTTCCAATAAGTGTTTGAACTTCCGACCAGCCAGTTCTACGTAATACCACACATTGGGAAGAAATAAGCTTCATCACGATCTTTCTCCAAAACTCAAACAATTCAGATAGATAGTTCTCAGAGCTGATTTTGGAGAGCTCAGTGTATACATATGACATTTGACTTGTTAAGCACTTAATGATATTTCCGACTTTACCGAGTGCGCTTTCTATTGATTTCTCGTCTAAGTGAATCGTATGTTTCATAATGGAATGGACAATGAGAATGACATCTTTGATATTCTGATTCATTAATCCCTGACCGGTGGTATCAGTAGTAGTGCCAGTGGAACCAGAGGTTGATAAAATCTTGTTTTTTGATGGAAAGAGAGTCACCAGAAAGTTGAAGCAGGTGTGTAACAATAGCCCAGGATGGGAAGTGATCAGTAGTTGCAATCATCCCCAAATATTGAGCCAGACGACTTATACCCCCAATACTTTGGAAGAAATTGATCATATCATCCCTAACCTGATTCCTGTTTGGTGATACCCATGAGCTTTTCTTTTGTTCTTTGTTGAAGTAAAACGTCCTTCCGCTCTTACTATCAACATGTGATGTCCACCCCGTTGGCAGCGATCCAGATTTGTTGTGGTAACATGAGCTCAATATGCTACATAAGGTATACAACGTGGGGCATTGATTCTGATGTTCCAATGCAACCAATAAATCATGATTAATAATCTGAAGAGAGCATTGAAGTGATACCTTTGTATATTCTCGGCATTCTTTATTAACATTCTTCGGTTCTCCCTGCAATAATAAATAAATAATATTACTCATATGACTATCAATAAATTTTCTAGCATCATCTACGTTGCAGAGACGACGGTGGGAAAGCTCAAGATAATGACGAGCACATTCAAGGGAGTCTACTGCATCCGTGTAATAGACTAAATAGGATAGTCCATACATATGTGTGAGAGGAGAATAAGGGAGAATAGTTAATGCAAATAAGATATCCAATCTTACCTTGGTTTGGTGTACCGGTAACATCTTTCTTAACTTTTGCCCATAATGAAAGTACTTGTAAAGGCAAAGGAGGATTTGTGAATTCTTTTTCCTTTATCTGTTGATATAAATATCCCATTGTGTTGTTGATATTTGGACGGTTCACTGCAGCGTAATAAGTAAAGGTTAGAAAGACGACTCTCAAAAGAGTATGTATGACTCCCGTCTATACCGAGATCTGTTATAAAACCTCACCCTCTCCTCTTGCAGTACCGACTCCTCGCCCGTTAGAATTGATACCAGCGACCTTTACCACTTTATCCTACCTATTGTGATCAGTTGGAAAAAATAAGTAGCTCTTAGCCAAGGATACCAAATAATTAGCATAGTACTTGATTGTGTACGATACATTGAGCCACAGATTAATTGAGCGAGGTAGATAAATTGGCATGGGGTACAGTGATGTCTTACATTTAATATCTTATACAACATACTTAAGGATACTCGGTACTTCTCGACACGTTTTCTTGTGCTTTTAACCTAGCCTTGGCCAGTGCCTCCGCTATAGTTTTCTTCACTTCGGGATTGACATCCTCGGATGATGATTCAGAAGAGATATCTGTAAGCGTGGGAGATGGGGAGCGGACTTGGCTTTCTTCTTTTGGGAAGATAGAATTCAAAGTCTTCTCAGCAAGTGTAGGCTCGACACTTGTCTCATTGCTCTCCTGATTATTATCATCGATATCTTCGTTCGTTGGCTGCCAAGTTACTAGTACCTCTTGCCTATCTCCTTCTTGTACTATTTGCTCGTCTGCATTATCACTAAAGCACCACCTTGGGTAGATACCCTCTGACGTGCATAGGTTCTTGGCTGGCATGATGATTGCTTCCTTGAGGTCATTTGCTATTTCTAGCCCCATCATGCCGCAAGAATCAAGCGGGGAGGTTTCATCCTTTGCAGGAGCTGCCAACTTACTGACAATGTCATTATCTTCCTCCGGCTTGACATCTACCTGCTTCATGGGATGTATTGATGCCTCGTTTGGTACCACATTTTCCTCATTTGAATTACCCAAATCAGATGTGTCAGAAGGCAACATCAAGGCAGCCTTGATTCTATCCTCTGGTGTTTCAACATAATTGTCGCCTCCAAAGGCTACACCGAGGCCTTGGCCTTGACCTCTCTCTGGTTTACTCTTGGTTGGGTTGAATAGCCGCTTGCTTGTAAGTAGCTTCTTGAATTCTGTTAATTCTGTTGGGCTACTCTTTTCTTCCGGTTTCTTATTCTCATTACGAACATTCCAACTCTTCCGCTTGTCCATAATAGCTCGGAGTCTCTCCCTCTTGAGCTGTTTTGAGGTGTCTGGCACTCGAGAAGGACACACACTCAGGTCGTCTTCGGCTTTGATATCATCTTGCTGCTCCAATACTGTGGAAGCGGCAGGGATGATAGTTATAGATTTCAAAACATCTGGAGGTACCGCCTGCTCTTGTTTGGGTGCAGACTCTTTGTGCTTTGTCAGTTTCTCTCTAGCCATTGCCAATCTAGTCTTCTTTTGTGGCTTGGACTGAGATTGAGATAATGGAGGGGTAGAGACTGCAGTATCATTTATAATCATTTCAACTGCTTCCGCTTCTCCTTCATTTAGAGAATTGAATGGTTTGATACTGTTCTTCTTCGATGGACCATTATTTACATTCCCTATCAACTTACTTCTTGACAAAACAGTATCCCTCGGTGAGCCCTTGTTGGTCTTACGGTCAGAGGCAGCTTCTTTCGAACTGTTGATCTTGTCCTCATTTACATCGTTGCTTTGTGCCAAACACGTGCTAACTACTTCAGGGACTGCCTCAGTCAAAACATCCTTATTGATGTCATCACATCCCGTTATATAGTTAATGTTCTTCTCCTTGACCTCCATTATTGATTCAATTAGATGGTCTAGGAAGTCATCCTCACATATGGTTATGTCAACTTCCTCAATTTCCTTCTTTATCTCTTTGTTTTGCAATTTTGTTGGTTCATCTGCACTGACTCCATTACTCTTATGATCATATACCTCTGGCAGCGGCGGCGGAACCGCGTTATCTGACGAATCATCAGATGTATTGTCATAATGGTCATCTAATGACATGTAAGACAAATTCTCTCTAGTCCTCTTTGTCTTGGGCCGTTTGGTCTTCTTAGATACTTTACTACTGACTGGAGATGATGATACATCTAGAACTTGGATTTTCTCTTTGTGAACTTTCACTGGAGGCAGTATATCTTCAATATTGGATAATCCTCCTTCCACGCCAGATTCGAGAGCCATTGCTACCGAAGCACAGAACGTGTCGTCTTTAGTATTCGAATCTTCAACAACAGATTCCTTTTGAGCGATCAGAGGCGAGGAGTCCTTATCACTAACAACATCTTGAACCTCTTCCTCTTTCTCTTCCTTTGTATCACTTCTCTTTGAATCTTCTGCATCACTACAAACTTGAACTTCTTCAACCTTCTTCTTCTCACTTCCCTTTGACTCATTTGAATCATGATCATAATATTCATCTAACGGGGTATACAATGGTTGTTTGTTAGTATCACTACTCTCGTAGATTTTACCATTGTCAGCGGCTGCCTTGATTTTGGACTTTGTACTGTTCTTCTTCTTCCACCATTTCTTCTTACTACTCTTATTTGTTGTAGATGTATCATCAACATTCATAGGTGTATCTTCTTCCTCACCTTCTTCCTCCTGATACAAACCAGTCTTCATCCTAAACTTCTCAACTTGTTCAGGTGTAGATAAGGAAAGCATGATGGGTTTCATCTCTTCACTAACTGATATTGAATTGAACAGGTGAGTTTTGGATAATACCCTAGTAGAAGTCCCTTTGGTATCATTATCATAAGTTGATATGCCACTACTCATTCGAGGTTTGTCCTCATCGGGGGCAGTAGCCACATCAGTCACATCACTATTTGATGATACAATATCATCCTCATTTGAAATGCTGATGGGGACGTCGTTATCGGATACAGATATTGCTTTGGGTTTGGAGTTGATAGTTTTAGATGATACCTTAAAACTCCAGCACTGATTACACGCGATTCCTTTGCAATTATCACCAGCTTTGCAACCACCACCGCGATGCCTCGTCGACGCTGGCTCCTTTTCTTCTGACATTTTTTGCTATGTAGGTATTGTATGAGTTACTCAATTGAGGATGTTATTTTAGATACTCGATGACTCTCGAGATGTGCACAAAACGAATTAAAGTATCTGATTCCTTTCGATCTCAATCGATATTATACTCTAGGTAATCAATTAGTAGTCAATAATTGTTTTATAACGCCTTTCTATACTAAAAAGTGATTCGTTGTCGACGTCGAGTATCAATGCTTTTTAGTCGAACTTTTGCAATAATATGAAAAAATTTTGGCAAGAAGTATCCTCAACCACTACTACCCTTCTACTAATCTCTAATAATCCAAACCTAGCACGATCAAGAAGAACTTGTTCACATATCCAACATCTACTAAGTATGCACTATCAGGTATTGTATAAACAGTATTGACTACTACTGAATTCCATCATCTACAAATTGGTTACACTTATATTGACATAAAGTACCTACTGAAATATCGTCAGTATGCGATCCGTTCTATATAGAATAATCGGTATATGTGCATATCTTGTGTCCTCCTTCACAATCAATGCCAATGCAGAAGTATCTTTGTTTGATCTATCACCATTCCTCGGTAAAACTTACACACCTACACAACTGCGATATCCAAATGGTGAATTGAAATCTATCATCGCGGCTGATGATACTCTGACTTTTTCATTTAGTAATGACTCTGCTGATTTCGAGGGTTTTACTGGATGCAATACATTCATGGGTGAATTGGAAACTTTCACTTCAGACAAGTTCAATATAGATGGGAGGTATATTATTACAGAAAAGGCATGTAGTATGGCAATTAATGAACAAGAATCTGCTTATAAACGTGCAGTATTAGATGAATCTAGATTGTATGAAAGTGATAATGAAAACCTTGTATTGTATGAAGTTAAAGTTGATAGTAATGGCAATGAAGTAAAGGGAGATATGGTAGCGAAGTTTGTTCTATTTCCATTCTGTACTAGTGAAGATGACTGTGTGGCAGCTGCGTCAGATATGGGTGTTACAGATGTGATTGCAGGAGACTTTCCTACAAAGGGGTGTTTCAGCAAGAAAGAGAACGTATTCTGGTCCCCATCTGATGTGGTTAAGGAGCTATCCACTACAGATTTGTCTGGTATACAAGAGAGAGTATACTGTGGTGTTGTTGACAATGTAGATACTTCAACGACTAGTAGTACATCTCCAACATCTCCTGCTTCAGATGTTCCTATACTATCACCTGAGGAATGCGCACCTAATCTCCGCTGCTCAACAGAACTAGCAACGTGTACTGATGGATCAACCGAATCATGTTGTAATAAAACATATGAAAGTTTTCTATGTGATTGTGAAACTAGTTTTGATGGCGAATTGCAATGGAGTTGCTATTACACTGATATGTGTTTAATTCCCGATTGTGATGTAGATGATTCAACTACAACAATACCAACATCTCCTGCAACTGATGTTGCAGCAACAACAACAGTATCGTCAAACATAGAGGGAAGTGAAAGTTCATTTCCTCAACTTGTCGGCCCGACATGGACTGTTGTCAAGTATTTCGATGGAAAAGAGCTCGTCGAGCCGGTTCCAAGTGGTTGTGTATTTGATGGCATTGGTTTTTTTTTTCAGAGCTGTTGGGACGCTACTAGTATTACATTAAGATTGGATGATGATATGTTAAGCGGAAGAGTTCAGCCTGGGAATGAATATTGGAGTAGTTACAAAGATTTAACATCTTCGTTCATAACTTTTGTTAAATGCTGCGGACAAACCACACTTGGATTTTACAGTATGGATGTGATGAATATGGAGTGGAAATACTTGGCAAGTTTGGGAGGTTGGGATGGGACGGTAGATGAGACAGGATCTATTTCGATACCAAGTAATAACATTATAAACTGGAAGATACTGGACGATGGTTCTTTGCAGTTGAGGAATGAAAGAGTTGGTATCGTCGCTCTTTATAAAGCAGTGTGTCTGACGAAGGATGAATGTACTGCTGCTGCAAATGATTTAGGTATAGATGTTGTGTATGAGGTAGACCATCCCAGAACTAAAGGATGTTTTACCAAGAACGGCAAGGCATTCTGGTCTGAGACTCCGATTGATGATTCAAATAGTTGGATTGAGGATGGGAATATCACACGCAGCACATTCATACCAGAGCTTGAATCTGCAATGGCAGAAGTTGAACTGCCGGGTGTCCAGGAACGAATCTTCTGTGGCGACACTCCATCGTCAAGTTCGTTGGGCAGTAGTCCTTCAGAGTTGTCACTTTTGAAATCTAATGAGAATGGTCTTAATATTGAGCACGTGGAGCAGGCCTCATCAAGTAGTAGGACTATGATCAGCATGAGTATTGTCGGAATGATAGCCCTGTTCCTGTCGAAAGTCTAGTGTAGAATTAGAGTACCTTTGTTTTAATAAAGTAGTTGATAGATTAATTGTTTACTTTACACCCTAATGATACGACTACTCTTCAATTGCTCCATGACAATATGATCGTTATCTGTTTGTCGTATCTCACGACCATCAATTAGTCTAATGGTATAGTAAGGCTCTAGTTCGTCGTCGAGATGGACGTCCAAGATCAATGCTTCTTCTTCGCCATCTCTCCCTTTATATAATACACTGCTGTCTTTCTGGTATATCTTTCTAACTACGCCATTGCTTCCCTTATACATTACCTCTCGGCCTTTACAGTATATCAAGCCCTCGTGGCTCTTTGGCTGTTGTAGAGGTACTTGCTTCTTCCCCTTCTTGTTCTTCTTCTTATCTTTGGTTTGTCTACCAGTAGGAAGTGACTTCTTACTGACGGAAGTTCGACGTTTGGAGACTACTCGTCCGGATGTTGATAAGCGGATAGAGCTTCTACGAGCAGAGGAAGATACTTGCAGCATGGGTATTTTGACGAATTCTGCTATGTTTGTCACTGGCACCACTTTATATTTTCCTTGATCAACCTGGAACTGCAATGATCCATCATCCTTAAAGCCATCAAAGAGAGAGTATTTATATGTTCCATCAGATCTTAGAATGAAGCCGCAATCATTTGGTTTGATCTTTCTTACTGCGGCCAATGTTGATTCAGTACAAGAGCATAAGATTGAGTCTTCATTTCGTAGAGGTTCTCCAAGTTTGTATCCAGAGAGGCTTTTTAGGATCGTGTACGCTTGAGTTGATGATACATCAAGTGATGCTTTGTTCTCATCTCCTTCAGTGTTCGTGTGGCGGAGACTAATTCGTTTGAGCTTTGTATTTACTGATGATGAATAACGCATGGTAAATGATAAGGGATGATTGTATATTGTTTTTTTTATTAGGCGAGTTTGTTTGTAGAGTCAGTTTATCTTTATTGTCTTGGAGGTGTCAGAATGGAAATTATGAGATGATGGGAGAACAAATGATCGGTCACAATGCTTGTGCTGCTATTGCAAGACACTTTGAAGGGTGTCAACAATCATCTTGGCATCATTGGAATCGAGCGTGGGCAACATGAGGGGCAGTTATGTTGATGTGACAGCAAACTCGGGTTTGAAAAAGGTATCCGTTAGGATACCGAGACACATATCTCATGTGCCCAGCTCCTCCCATCCCCGGCTCCTCCTCATTCTCTTACCCTTTTCCATCATTATTTGTTTAGATTGTAGTATTGGAGGTATTCTTCATATGTCATATCATCTCCGCCATCACTACCAAAGCTCGTCTTACCACCAAAACTTGGCCTGTCGAAGTTGCTACCAGGTGGCTGTCTCGGGTCTCTAGGAGTATTTACACCACTCTCGGGTATTGAAGACTTCCTCTGTGGAGCATAACTATTTCGAGAACCTAACTGTGGTTCATAAGGTCGCCTCTGTTGTGGTTCATTGGGTCGTCTTTCCCGTGGCTCCTTTGGTATCCTCTCTTCGCCCTTTTGTGGGTTGTTTTGTTGTTGTATAGGTATTGGTTGAGGCGGTGGTAATCCCATCTCCAACAAGCGCTCTTGTTGTTTCTGCCTTTCTACAAATGGATCAGTTGGTTGTTTCTGAACTTGTTGTTGTTGTTGTTGTTGTTTCAGAGGAGACTTGGCCTTCTTCTTCTTCCGTTCCATAAAAGGATCTTTGGGTATTTTAATCTCTTCCTTGCCTTTCAATGATTGATTCGTCTGCGGTACTGAGCCTGTACTTTTCCGTTGCTGTTGACGCTTTTGTTTTTCCAATATTGGATCCTTTGGTACCTTTACGCCGTCCTCACCACTAAATACTGATTGTGATCTCTTCTCATTTACTCCAGGAGGTGGTCCTCCCATGGGCGGAAACATCATAGGTGGCACTCCAAAGGGAGGGCCAAACATCATATCATCATCAAATGGAGACTGTTGTTGATCAAAATTAGGCGGTGGACCATTACCCTGACTACTTGGAGAACCAGGAAATGAAGGAGCAGGCTTATCTCCAAATGTTTGTTGCTCTTCAAATTGAGATGGTTGACGAAAGTCTGATTGTGGCACATCACGAAAGTTGGGTGGTTGAAATGACTTTCTACCTCCTGGTTGTTGTTGTTGCATTGATGGTGAGGGCTGCTGTTGCATTGATGATGAGGGCTGCTGCTGCTGTTGCATAGGTGGAGGAGGCTGCTGCATCATTGGCTGCTGCATCATAGGTGGTGGCTGCATCATCATCGGAGGAGGTTGTTGCCCCTCAGGAAAGCTGTTATCAAAACTTTGCTGTTGAGACATTGGCTGTTGTACACCAGCACCATTGGGCTCCTTCCCTTCACGCGATGAATATGGCTGTCGAAATTCTGAGGAATCCATATTAGCAAATGGTAATGGTTTTGATTCCATTGATGACGATGATGAAGAAGAAGCGCTGCCATATGGAGTTTGCCCTGATTGGGATGACTTAGTATCTCGATCAATTGGTTCAATATGCGGCTGGATTGCTAGTTGTGATAATGGTACCGATGCTGATCTTCGATTGTACCCCATACTTCGACCTTGTTGATACGGTCCCGGTGGCATCGGTGGACCTTGTTGATAAAGAGGCATTCTTTCTTGATATCCACCAGGACCTTGACCCTTGGAAGGAACTCTCCACTGTCGTCCACCCATACTATTCCAACTACTTTGTGGCATGTTATTATATACATTATTCTGATTAACCTGTTGTGATCTATAATTCCATGATGCAATTTCTGATAGTGGGGGTGACATTGGTGGTGGTGGCATGGCCATGTTTTTGTAGGCATTGCGTATATTTGGTGGTGGTAAACCTCCATTAGGTGGCATTGGCTGTCTTGATAATCGTTCTCTTCGTTCTCGATTAATGGAATTGTAAGTTTGTGAAGGTGGCGGTGGTTGTCGGTAGGATTGTGGCTGTTGATAATTAGCACTCATGCCACTTCGTTGATCATTCATATAATTTGCACTATCTGATCTTCTAACTGGTGGTATATTCCTAGGAGGTGCACCTCGTGGCGGTAATGGTGGATTATTACTACGATCAATATCTAATCCTGAACGGGATGAAGATTGTAAACGACGCTGTTGTTGATCATTATGTACAAAGTTACGTTGCTGCTGCTTCTGACCACGAACAACGGCATCGGGTGGTATTTCACGATTTTCTTTCCGTAACCACTGTTGTTCTGATAGTCGGCGGGGTGTATCTGATGGAGGCGGTATATCATTCATTCTTTTACGAAATAAGTTCTCATCTTGGCCTTGTTCACTGTTTACAATATCTTCATACAGTTTATCATATCGATCACTTGATGATTGAGACGATGGACTTCTACCAAAAGATTGAGTAACAGGTATAGGACCTGACGACATTCGTGCTGCATTATTACCAAACGAAGGGTTGGTAGGACCAGATGCAAATGGTGGACCTCCACCAATATCCTTGCCAAATGGACTGTTTGGATTATTTCTATTTCCCATACTATCCTGCTGTAATCGTTCTCGTTCACCTCTTCGTTCATTATTATTAACATTAATACCCCGTCGTGCTGCCAAATCTCTAGCTAATTGTTCAGCTTCTTCATCGATATCATTTATTTCTC
>Ga0214481_101065_pt1 | contig 12101 bp, 9 predicted proteins | sample M1_20Mar14CPVII9_4_FD_165057 | JGI IMG/M metagenome (GOLD analysis project Ga0214481, IMG submission 165057) | Marine eukaryotic communities from Monterey Bay, California, United States - M1_20Mar14CPVII9sort6BwellG10 | ecosystem: Environmental > Aquatic > Marine > Unclassified | place: USA...
TGATCACTACTACATTATTCCCTGCTAATGCGTATGATGCCGGTCTCTATTATTTATCTGCAGATTGCAATTGTCTACATACTGGCGCTCGTTCAATGTACACATGCCTTCTCAACCATATATCATTACAAAAATGATAGAAGTGTAAGTTTATCTTCAACTTTATATGCAACAACACAGAATAAACTTATCCCCGATGTTCGGGCTGCAGTTATAGTTCCAGGTTTTCTAACAGGTAGTAAGTGATCTCTTTGATTGTTGACATTTTGTGCATATGATATGAACTTGGAGCTTACTCAAATCATACATATCACATATCTTTTACAGAAGATGAATTTCTATCTCTGGCAGAATCACTGAATAGTATCGGTATACCATCGGTAGTTGTTCCTATGCCAAACTGGCAAGTCAGTTTAGTGTTTTGTTTTATCATGTGAACACTTGATTGCAAGAATCCATACCACGTGTGCTAATAGAAGCTGCTATCATCTCTCTTCATCTCCATAAAAATAATATAAAACGCTTCTTTCTAGGCATTGGTTACCCTGTTTAGGTGGACGTAGTATGAGGCCAATGCTCGAGAGAATAGACTTTACTGTTCGGCATTTGGCAAGTGTAGTAGGAGATCTAGATGAATTACAAAAGAATACAAGATTGGAGAGTTGTGTCGAGTATGGACAAGGACCAAAAGAACTATTCGGCAGAAAGTCTTCAAACAGCAAAGAGACAAATGCACAACTTCTTATACCTGAGTTCTCATACAATATAATTGATTGCTGTTTAGATTTTAAGAACAACCCAGGGGGTGTTCTTGAAGTCGGTGGCTCAGCTGAAGTAGATAAATATCCATTATGGGAACCAAAGGGATCATTTCCAAAGGCATGTGTACATTGAACGAGCGCCAGTATGTAGACAATTGCAATCTGCAGATAAATAATAGAGACCGGCATCATACGCATTAGCAGGGAATAATGTAGTAGTGATCATAGCGTTGGTACAGATAGATCTTTGTCATTGTTTAGAGAGGATGAAAAAAGTAGTAGGAGGAAAAGGTACCCATCTTTTGCTGGGGGGTATCCTTTGTTTCACAAAGGAGGTAAATAAGACAAGCTGCATTGGTGGGCCAACAATGCCTAGTCCTGATGATTTATATCCTGCCTATGGCTCGTAGTTGAGAATGCGTGCAAGTCACTTTTAGTACTCATTTAGTGATTTATAGCAGTCTATTGGCCTTCACTCTCGTTGCTAACTTCACTTTCAACTGATATTCCTCAATGCATCGAGACTAGACTCAACATAACTATCAATAAAGGTCTTGTGGACAGATTGCATCTTGTTCATTTCTTTTCGTACAGAATCAATTTCCTTCCGATGAGACTTAATTAACTTTGCAACAAAATTTGTATAGTTTGCTTTGTGATGCTTCAATTCTTCTGCATGTTCTTCCCTTTGCTTTGACAAAGCTCTTTCTAATTCTTTGATCCGTTGATCCTTAGCTGTAGTATCATTGTGTTCTCTTTTAAAAGCATGAATTGCCAATTCCACAGCAGATTTCATACATTTGCGACGTTGAAACAAAACATTCTTAGCAAATTCAATGATATTTTGTAAGTTCAGTTGACATATACCTTGCCATCCAATTCTTTCGGGAATTTGAGAAACACCAGGCGGAACATTGAAGTATGGACTGTTGGATAATACAATATGTTTGAGGTTTGACACTTGCTAGAGAGTAGAGTCATTCAATAACAAGACACTTACCATATCACATTAAGAATATACGCTTGTATGGATGGCTCGGTCACAGTCATTGATTGGTCGTTGACTAAGAAGTTATGAGGAGTGAATATGCGTTAGTACATTCTGTGCACGTATAACACCACAGCAAACATTTCATATCATCATTGACCACTTACTGTTCAGTACTCCTTGAACAATCTTTGACCCAAGACTTTTCATATCATTCTCGTCAGTACTCTGTTTTGATGCATCCATTATCAAATCAAAATATGCAGGATCAGCTCTGAATTGATCAACACCAGGTAAATTAAAATCTTCTTCAGCTCTAGTTAGGGCAAGAATTCGTTTCGCAGCTTCGGCAGCAATAAGTTCATCGATGTGTGATGTTTCCAGAGGATTTGGCACTTCAGTTTTGTGATGCTTTGTAGTAACTGCTGCAGGTTGTTCATCTGCTTTCCTCTTTTTTGATGCTGCTAATACAGGGCTAAATTGTACTCCTTTATCATTATCATTGCTATTATTTCGATTGGCAACTCTCTGGAGAAGGTTAGTAGTTTCTTTATATGTTTCATCAACTGATTCTTTTACCAACTCATCAGCCCCTTCCTGTCCTAACATATTAACTAATTTGTCATAAAATTCTGGATCAATTGGGGGTTGTTTTGGTGCTTGGGTAGATCTCACAGTAGCAGCAGCCGCAGCAGTTGTAGTATTAATCCCTTGCATTGTTCGTAATAGTTCCGAACTTCTATCTAGACTGTTGTTTATTGGATATGAATATTGCAAGCCTTGGGAAGCAGCATGATTTTGCAGAGCAATTTGGTGGTTATAAAATTGTTGTCTATCAACAATTGCTTGCCGTATCTGATCATGATGATTCGGTGGCTGTTGATTGTTGGACATGATAAGATAATAAGATTTTGATGCGGAGGTGAACTTTTCGGTCTTCTATTGTAATAATATGTAATACAATATACAATATAAGATATTGTGTTGCAGGTAATCCTTTGTGATTTGTGTCAATAAAATATTGTAGCAATTTCTATGTAGATTGATGTGCACTTTTGAACCACCGAGATTGTAATATATGGCGAATTAAGAATCGATGCTGATACCTTGCCGACTGTGAGATGGAGATATTGTACGGTTTTAGACAACCAGCCGCCAGCCCCCTCTAGCTTGTGTCGAGTCTACATCTACTACATCAATACAGTAAATACATACTCAAATCTACCCGTATCTATTCACTACAAAAATTATGAGAGAATACATGATAATAGAAAGAATAAAAGAGTTTGAACCGCCAAGTTGACTTTGAACCTATTACAAGCCGCTACCTTCCTTATTCTCCTACTCACGATGGCAACAACTACTGCTACCCCCTGGGTGGAGAAATATCGTCCCAAGTCTCTAACTGATGTATCACATCAGACTGAAATTATATCAACATTGACCAATGCGGTAGAAACAAATCGTCTACCTCACCTTCTTTTTTACGGTCCACCAGGTGTAAGTTTTTTATACAGTATATGTTTGTGTGTGGTTTAGTTTGATATTATATATTGTTAAACATTACTTATATATAATATCATTTTTCCATCACTTACATTTTTTGTGTTTTTCTTTATCATCTTCAATGCATGATGTGCACATCTTGTGCATAAAATCCAATGGTACATCTAATTGGTTGGTGCACCATACAACTTAAAATTGTATAGACTGGTAAAACATCAGTGGCATTGGCACTATGCCGTCAATTATTTGACCCATCTCAAGTTAAACGTCGTGTATTAGAACTTAATGCATCTGATGAGAGGGGAATTAGTGTCGTCCGTGATAAAATTAAACACTTTGCAAGTTTAGCCATTGGATCAAGTAATACTGGAAGTAATGCCGGTGCTGCTAAGAAGAACTTCTTTGGTAAAAAGACAAGTGATGATAATGGTGGTGAAGGAGAGAAGATGGATGTAGATGATGATGCACCAACAAAGAAATATCCCAACCCACCCTTCAAAATTATCATATTGGATGAGGCTGATACTGTAACTCGTGACGCACAAGCTGCATTGCGTCGTGTTATTGAGGCATATTCAAAAGTTACACGGTTCATTCTCATTTGTAATTATGTTACACGTATTATTGAACCACTGGCTAGTCGTTGTGCCAAGTTTCGTTTCGCTCCTTTACCCGTGGCTAGTATGAAACAACGTATCATGTATATTGCAAATGAGGAACATTGTAACTTTGATGAGGGAAAAGATGAGGAAGTTGTTGATGAGATATTGGATTTAAGTCAGGGTGATATGAGAAGGGCAGTAACAACATTACAGTCGGCACATTCACTCTCGGGTGGAAAGGATGGAGATGTGATTAAAAAGGAAAGTATTGCAGAGATGGCAGGTTTACCACCAGCTGCCTTGATTGATGGGTTGATCGAAGTATTACGTGGGAAGAAGTTTGATGCCATGAGAAAGTTTGTACAGGATATTGTCTTAGATGGTTATTCGGCAGAGTATGTTTTGAGTGCGTTAATGGCAAAGATTATCTTGTTGGATGATATTAGTGATGTGGCAAAGGCTATCATTGCTGTCAAGGTAGCTGAATCTGATAAGAATTTGATTGATGGAAGTGATGAGACACTACAGCTCTTGGCAGTATGTTCTATTGCACTTGAACAATTCAAAAAGAATAAGAAAAAGTAAGAGGCATGAATCAATTGAGAGTAGAGAGAGGAGAGGAAATTGACACCAAAATGGTTTTACATATATGATTACTACTGCAATGCTTAGAAAGAGAAAAAGTTATTGGATCATAGCACTTAGTATTGTATGGCACTTCTTCCCACCAGGACAGTCCTCCTCCTCTACCATTACATCCTGAGGTCCACAATAGGAGAGTTTAACGGCTTTTTATATAGCATTTTCTATCATCTCAAGATAGTACTCTCATAAACTGGTACGAAGTATTTGATGTTGATGAATGCATCTTGACCTCCATGAGTCTCAAATGCCTCGAGCGTTTCCATGATGAGTTCACCAATATTTCCTCGCTTCCTCTGTCCGTAGTCAATACCGTCACCCAAATTCTCATTCTTTCGTATAAAGATGTTCAGTACAGGCAAGATCTGTCGATAGTATGGCACGAGTGCTTGACCAACAAGATTTTGTTCATGATCGCACTTGACAAGTGCCTGTAATACCTTTAGAACTTTGGCAATAACTGATCGATCTCGGGTATTCAAAGCAGTCTTGATTGGTATGATTAGTTGTGGAATGACGGGAACTATCTTACTCGAGCCGATTTGCATCATATCATATACACCCTGTTCAGAGAGAAAGGCATATGGCATTTCTACTTCTCGTAATCCGTCGAAAAAGATTGGCAAGTAGTGATGAAAGTCAAGCTTTTCAATGGCAACTTTCCATGCTATACGATTCTGACAGCCACCGTGTTCTATTTGTACTGGTAGGTCACCTCGTTCATAGAAACGACGAAACTCTGTATTGGGTGGATTCGGCCGCTCCATAAATGCTGGAAAATCAGCCTTGTTTCGTTGTTGTTGATTGGGATTACGAACTCGATCTGTTGACAGTCGCCTAGGACCCTTCTGATCTGAAACTGACGATGCGGTCACATTTTCGTCAGGAAATTCTGGTGGTGCCTCATCTCGATTCGGTGGACGAAGCGTACCACCCGATCCAGTACCCCTCCTCATAAACTTGGTGGGTGTCTTTCGTTCAGTCTTTTTGTTGAAACAGAATGCACTTTCGTCAATCACTTTCTGGGGAAGAGCATCATGTCCACCAACATTGACATTCTTTGAGTTTGTTGTATCGAAGCACGACCCCGTTTCCACAAAGGACGGATGCTTCTGACGCATTTTTATATCAGACATGGTGCCTTTGTGATATTAATATAGATTTGTAGGAGATAGAGATTTCATGAGAGAAGAGAAGATCTCGTGTAGTTTCAGTTGAGTCGAGGTGAATTGCAAAAATAGAGATTTCAAAAAAAAATCTCAGAAAAGTGATAATAGTTGTAGTGCGAATAAGGTACATGACATGACATGTAACCTATCATGTGTAGTATCACTCTAGGGATATAGTGTGTGGTTAAGATCCTCTAATAATGTAAAGCCAAACCTCAACTCTAATCTGCACAACATATCTTACACTACCTCTGCTCCGGTAGCGGTTGTATTTCTGATAACATCTATACCTCATTCTACATTATTTGTGATAATAAGTTAATGACTATGAGATAGCCCAAGTCTTTAGTATGGACAGTGACCATAGTAAACAGGGAAAGGCACCTAGAAGATATTGCAATATATGTTAGTATACGTTGTTTGTAAGGACAACAATAAAGGCAAACTAAGGCAACGCAGACTTACCACATCCCTGACACTTTGTACACCACAAACCAACATACATAATCGATCAAATCCCATTCCCCATCCACCGTGAGGACAACTTCCCGACTTTCTCAAGTCCAGGAACCACTGAATCGGTGACACATCCATACCCCTACGCTTAACTTCCTCATCTAACTTGTCAAACCTCCATTCACGCATAGATCCACCAAACAACTCTCCAACACGAGGACAAAGCAAGTCAAACGATAAACATTCTCCACTACCATCATCAGTTTGAGCCATGTAGAAAGACTTGATCTTTAATGGCCAATGAGTAACAAAGACGAATGCACCAAACTCCTTGCCATTCTTAATATAATCCTCACGCTGATCTTCCGGTACAGCCATATAACCAAAGTATTGAACCAAAATCTTCTCGTGTTCACTACCCAGATCATCATCATATGTAGGGAATTCCTTCACCTTGACACGTTTGAGCTTGCCATCATCTCCTGGAATCTTGGCCTTCTCTTTTACCAACTTTTGAATCAAATCGATTGCATCCCGATGCTTAATCTTAATGAATGGACGGTCCATACACTCCTTTAATAATGTACGTGTTGGTTTCATATCACTGGGTGCCATACGACTTTCGAGGAATTTAAAGTCCTCGTCACACCGTTCTAATGCATAATTAATAACAAACTTGACAAATCGTTCACTCTGTGCAACGAGTTGATCCAAAGTAATAAATGCTCCTTCATACTCGACGTGTAAAAACTCTGCCAAGTGCTTGGCAGTGTCAGACTTCTCGGCACGGAAACTCTTTTGACAGGTATATACCTGACGGAAACCACAAATGGCAGCCTCTAATGGTAATTGACTTGACACAGTCAACCCAACCTTAACAGGATTACCCTCCGAATCATTACCAAACATTAATGGATCGACGTGGAATGTTTCTCCCGCACCCTCACAATCACTCACGGTCATAATATTAGGATCTGTTAAATGTACATCCTCCTGATCCATGAATAAGTGTACTGCCATATCAAGCTTACTACGGATACGAAATACACTCTGTGATGCCTGAGCACGGAATCGATAGAATGGCAAGTTACGTAAACTAACCATCTTCTTCTCGGTACCCTTCTGTAATGGATATGCAACTGGATCAAAGACTTTACCAATAACACGTACACGTGTTGCCTGGATTTCAAAATCTTGTGTAGCCGTTGGTGGTGATAATACAATCTTCCCATCAATAACCACGGCACATCCGATACTAATATGTTCTGATTGGTTAAGTTGATCAAATGTTAAAGTCTTGTAATGGCATACATTTTCATTTGTATCTTCTTCACTTTTAGTGCCATCATCATCAGTTCCCTTGAACCATGCCTCCTCACAAAGACAATTAAGTGAACCAACTTGTGTACCGTCATACATATCAATAAAGACAATTGAACCTCCACCACCTACACGGATACGACGTACCCATCCATGGAATGAGGTGCTTTTATCTGCAATTAATGCAGGATCCTGGGCATATAGACGTGATAGTTGGATGAGAGATTGGGAAGGAAGAGGTTCGCCAGTTGCACCACTTGGTCCTACACAACATAAACAATATTATTATGAGAGTGTAAGTTCAAGTAGTATTAGTTGCGTTGCACATATCTCAATAGACATTGCAAAAACAATTAGATAAACTCACCCTTGCATGCAGTCTCTGCCTCTATTGGTTCTTGCTCGGCCATCTTAGTATGTATATTACGTCTCTCGTCTACAAGTTTCAGTTTGTGGTGAGTGTTGAGTGTTGAGTTTTCACTGTTTTATTTGAGGAGATTGAGTTCCTCTGTTTACCTTATAACTCTCTATATTGGCAATGCTTTATGAAATAAACGACCTATGATATAATCATATATGTTCGTACGTTGTTCTACGGTTCATAGATTGGTTGACGCTCTTTTCAATTGGTAGTGGTTTTGCGATAGGTAAATACTTGATGTTATTATAAACTAAGATCTAGCCTATAATCTGCATTAAATCGCAAAATCTAAAATCAGTAGTGATATAATTATCTGCTTAACCACCACCATACCTCTACTGTTGGGAAGAAGATGTCGTCCAGTAAGTCACCGCCTACCAATACAGCAAGAGGAGAGGGAAGAAAGATCGCAGTGTCACATCCACAAAGCCAAAACTCATATAATTATGATACACTGTCTTCACCGTTATCGGTTGGACTTGGATATACACTTCCTATCTCTCAAAATGATATTACTACCAATACTATATCAAGTATACATAGAGAGTATAGTAGTACTGATACCGCCGCTAATGATAATCAAATGAGATGTAGTTATCCTCCACCACAAATTCAAGTTCAAGGACCTCCTTCTCTTGGCATCTCAAATCAATATGATTTTGAAAGGTTTAGTGCAAGACTTCCAGGTAGTATTCATAATAATGATGTTGCAATTTCGCGTGATAGTGTAATAAACAACATACAACAGGTAGATACAAATAATCAATACTTAAGACAAGTTATAGTTGACAAAACTAGGGAATCACAACAACTGGAAATGAAAAGGCAAGCAATAATAAATAAGATTATGGAACATGCCAAACAATCTCAACAGACTATCCAAGGACGAGTATCAAACGAGTCCAGTAGATCAGTAATAGATTTGACATCAGATAATGATGACAATGATGTCAAGGAGTCGAGGATAGAAGATGACGTCAAATTGAAGTCTGGTGTGCTCAAATCTGATGATGACGACCTCAAACCAAAGTATAAAGAAGCTGACGTTAAAGAGGCAGTCATTGATCATACACATTCTCATCCTAACAAAACTAACATGAGATATTATCACGGAGGTGTCGAACTACCGCCTATCGAGAAGTGTATTAGCAATAAAGACCCGACAGAGATTGACAAGTTTGGCTTTGTTGAGATTTCTAATATGATACCAAAATGTCTTCTTGGTGATATAATCAATGAAGCAAAGAAGAAAGTTGCTACTTTATCGCGGCAGAAGTCTACACATGTTCCAAAGAAGAAGAAGAAGAAGATACCAACAGGTTTCAAGATAGGACAACGAGTTGAAGCAAAGTATCAAGGCACTTATGATGAATGGTATCAAGGCACTATTGTTGGGGGAGGAAATGCATACTACGATATTGACTACGACGATGGAGATATTGATCGAGAGCTACATTCATCTTATATCAGAGCTTCAGTAGTTGAAGATGAGGTCGCCACTGTGAAATCAGAAACACCATCACTTGCTATCAAATCAAAGTCGAAAGCAAAAGGACAGCTACCATGCCCTGAATTAGTAGGATGGACAATGGATGTTATACCCCGCAAGCCGCCGTCAAAGACTGTTGATAAATATTTTTATTCACCAAATGGTATGAGATTTAGAAGTGCTGTAAGCGTAGAGCGTTATTTATTGGCTAATCAGAATTCGATGGATGATTATGAGGATAGCAATGCTAATAATGATGTCATAGAGAAGAAGGACGCCCCTGTAAAGGTTTTGCCTGAAGGCAAATGGCAATGTCATAAATGTGCTAAAGTCAATCCTCCAACACGAAGTCGTTGTGAGGAAAAGGGATGTTTCGCATGGAAGCGTGGCGTGTTGAAGACATTGAGGCCTTCATCTGGATTGTCTTCCAAGAAAGCCATTTCTGCCAAGCGATCTGCTTCTGATATGGAAGAAGAAGATGAAGTTATTGCTGAAGACATATCAAATGCTCTCCAACTTGATGTATCAGCTGAGTTGTCTCAACAAATCAATGCAGCAGTACAACGCTGTGAATCGACTTCAAAGACTATGCTGAGTGTGTTTGGTGAGAAAGGACTGGGCTGTACAGAATCAAACTATAGTGGCTTCATCCTTGAGTCAGCAAAGATTGTAGTCACTGAGCCAGGGTCACCTCCCCAATGTCCTCATGCTGATGATCACATGACAACTTCTCTATTTGGGATTATCCATCTCTTGGATGGCCAAGAGAGTACTTGTGTTTCAAAGTATGATTCTTCAAAAGATTATCCTACTGGTATAAGTATAGAGTGTAACTCGTGCAAGAAGATGCGACAAATCAAAGACTGTGACTTTCGAAGAGGAGTTCATCTAACAAACGAGTCATGGTATTGCGGTCAATGTGATGAGCAGCAGCCTCTAGCCGAAGGCTATGATTTTGAGAGTAAGATTGTATCATGTTTTGGTGAGTTGCTTAACAACAATCCGGCTCAGCTATGTGATGCTTATGCTGGAAGTTCTACAGGCAAAACTGGTGACGGGTTGTTAGCTCTTCCGACTCTTATCCATCGTGGTCCTGGCAACCATATCTCAGCGACAAAATCCAGATATGTTTTGTTCTTCTCTCTGAGGCCCACGCATAAGAATGTGGATGCTGACAAAGCTGAGCTTTACAAGTATAATCCATCTACGCAGATACATGCCAGTTGTGTTATGTACAATCATTATAAAATGGTCAAAGACTTGTATGACGGTAGTGGTAGTGGAATAGAACAATTTGATAGTGCAGTGGCTGGGTCAGAAGTTGTCGAGTTGCAGTCGAAGAATGAATTCCTGAAGAGTAAGAACAATAACTTGCTCAACGAGAATAACAAATTGAAGGAGGAAATTCGGAAGTTGAAAGAGCGTTTTGCGTCGTGATCTTTCTATGTAAGATATTTAGACCAGACTATAACTATCTATGGTAAAGTTAATATCTCAACCGACTCTTTATTGATCAGTACTGTATGCTCAAACTGGGCGGCTCTGGAAGATGCGCGTTATCACAGGTTATGATGATGAAAGAGAGGAGATCATAACATATGTTAATACATACGATATAAAAGGGCAATCAATAAAGGCAAACTAAGGTAAGTCAAATAAAGTAGTCAAGTCGTCGAGACTTTACTGAACACACGAGTCATACAATAAAACAATACTAACGCGGACTTTCCTACCTCCATCTTTCGTCAGTACAGTCCAATGATCCGACCATTCATGACAATCAGCACTCCCTTCTGTTATCATTGGCTCAATTGTAAATATCATACCATCAACAAGTTCCATCATATCGTTATTGCGGAAATGTTTTACAAACGGTGCACAATGGAAATCAGAGCTTATTCCGTGGCCTCTATAATGTCTAACAGTATCATATCCATATGCATCAACAACGGCATGAATTGCCCCGCCAATATCAGACAGACAACCTCCTGGTTTGCATGCCGCTACACCTGCATCTCTACTCTCTAATGCTGCCTGGACTAATCTTCTTGCTGAGATGAATCTTTCTTCTTCTTCTATTGTAGAAAATGATTCTTTATGTGGTATAATGTTTGTTGCTGATGGCCAGTCTTTTTGTAGTTGTGGTGATGAAGACGCTGTAGTAGTGGTGGCTGTTGTTGCATCGTCACTATCCCAAGAGAAGTCATCAATGGGTTCTTCTACATCATAATCACCAACGATAATCGTGGCACAATTATCACCGTGTACACCACCGACATAGCAGCTGACATCAAAACTAACAATGTCGCCCAGTTCTAATGGCCGTGAATCTGGTATGCCATGGCACTAGGTAAGAGAAAAGGGCAAAGAGATCAGTAAACAAGCTAAGTGACGAAAGTACACATAGGTGAACTCACTACGACCTCGTTTATTGAACTGCATACACTTTTAGGAAACCCAGAATAGTTTAAAGGACTTGGATAGGCACCATGTTTTAAGCAAGCTTCGTGTAATAGTTTGTCTATTTCCTCAGTTGTCCTCCCTACTTTTGCCACAGATGGATGACAGACATAATCCAATAGTCGTCTAGCAAGTTGTGCAGCCTTTTTCATCCGTTGTACTGATGCCTCGTCATGAAGTAATACTGTATCATGTGGTAATTGTGGTACACCAACATTACCTGAATGAGCATATGAAGGGAAGAATGTTGGTAGATGATCAGGTGAAGGAGGTATCAATCGAGGAGG
>Ga0214481_101067_pt1 | contig 12090 bp, 9 predicted proteins | sample M1_20Mar14CPVII9_4_FD_165057 | JGI IMG/M metagenome (GOLD analysis project Ga0214481, IMG submission 165057) | Marine eukaryotic communities from Monterey Bay, California, United States - M1_20Mar14CPVII9sort6BwellG10 | ecosystem: Environmental > Aquatic > Marine > Unclassified | place: USA...
CTATCCCACTCAAATTAATATTTCTCACACAATATAAACACCTCCAACTCAACATTGAATAATGATAACAAACGCACATTTAACTTCGATGCTGTTTACAATTCAAATACGACACAAGAAGAATTATATGAAAAAACAATTGGTAATGGCAATAATAATATGATATCTAATAGTATATTTAATGGTTATAATGCTACTATATTGGCTTATGGACAGACTGGTAGTGGAAAGGTATGTTTTGTTGTTGTTTGTTTGAGGTTGTATGTGTTTATATTGTGTGAGAAATATTAATTTGAGTGGGATAGATTTGAGATTGAGAAATTAGACGTTGATGGATGCGGGGATTGAGATGCTAATTTCCATGCGTGTTGGGGTGGATTAGTGTGCCTGTTTGGTAGAGGAGATAAGGAAGTTAACAATCTTTCTTTTTGTTGTGCACATCTCATGCTAACATTTCCATCCTCTTGTCTTTTCCTCTTCCTTTTAGACATTTACAATGGGCACTGATGGAAGTAAAATCAGCAGCAGTACCAACGATTTTTCAAATCAACAACCATCTCAATCAGATGGGATAATTGCTCGTGCTGTGTATGATTTATTCAAGGCCAAGGCTGCACTCCAAAATGGTGCCGAGCGTGTTAAGATTACAATGTCTTACCTTGAGATTTACAATGAGCAGGCTATTGATTTACTTGTTAACAATAAAGATGATGATGCCGACAGTAGCTCAGCACCGACTATTTTACAAGTAAGAGATACGAAAGATGGTGTAACAATTCCAAATCTGACACATCACAATGTATCCTGTCCAAATGACGTTACGAATTTGATACACTTGGCAAGTAAGAAACGTGCCACAGGATCAACGAATATGAATTCTGTTAGTTCAAGATCACATGCTATTTGTACCTTGAATGTTAGTATTGCACCAAACGATAGTATTGAAAATGAAGGAGGAGGAATGGATGACGATAACAGTAGTCCAAGATCATTATCATCATCAGATCAGAATGGTATGAAGGCGAAATTGACACTAGTTGACCTTGCCGGGTCTGAACGCATGAAGCGTACTGGGGCAGAGGGTGCTCGTATGAAGGAGGGTATTAACATTAATAAAGGACTATTCGTTTTAGGGCAGGTTGTGAGTGCCCTCTCTGAAATTGGACAAAGAAGTGGTAGCAGTGCTCACATCCCATATCGTGACAGTAAATTGACAAGGCTTTTGCAGGATAGTCTTGGTGGTAAGTAATGTTGTGTGTCGACATACCAGATTACAACAGACGTTTCTCTCATCCTTTCCATGTTCTTATTTTTGCACAATATACTTAGGTAATAGCAAAACAGTAATGGTAGCATGTATCTCACCCGCAGAATCAAACATTGAAGAATCTACCAATACTCTTCGATATGCCGAACGTACACGAAACATTAAGAATTCCGCCATACGTAACGTGGTATCAACAGGGGGATTGTCTGCCACCGAAGCAGCATCACTACGTCGTGAGAATCAACAATTGAAGCTTCAATTGGCAAGGATGGAATCATCAATGATTGTATCTAACAGTGGTGGTAGGAGGGCTAGTACTGCTCCCATGAACTTTTCATTTGGTAGGCCATCCTCGTCTGACAATATTATGGAAACTTCTTCTTCGGTAACCACTCAACTTCAAGGACAATGTTCATCCCTTCTTGCAGAGTTTGAAGTCTTGAAGAGCCGTGCTAAGATGCATACAGATGAGGTCTTGGAAGCATCATTACGTGCTGATAAGTGGCAACTGAAGTATGAATCATTGCAAAAGCTTGCCCAGTCACAAGGACTTGATATGTCGGGGCTGAAAGGAGGAGAAGACGATGCCACAAATCTTGTAAGCCAATTACGTAACCAATTGGCAGAAGTTAAGTCTGATCTATTAGATTCAAGGACGGAGACCGTCGTGGCTCGAGCAACGGCAGGGGCTCTTCTTGCAGGTAGTAAGACAACCGATGAGATTGGTGGTAACATTCATGATATGGTTAGTTCTGAGGAGAGCGGCAATCTTCTAAACGACGTTTTGGAAGATGAGGGTGATGATAGCATTCCAAATGATCAGCTAACCACAGAGCTGTCAGAGGTTAGCTCTACCATTGAACAGAAGGAGGCAATTGTATTTCAAATGGAAAAAGAACGTGCTTGTCGAGATCAACTACAGCTTAACTTTGAGAGTAGTTTGAAACTTTTAATGACCGAGGTTGATGCACTGACAGCAGAGCGCGATGAGCTTATGATTAAAATGTCAAGCAATAACAACGAGAAAGAGAGCAATTCACAAACAACATACCAACAACAACAACGTCGTCGCAAGGCAGCTAGTAATAATGAACCCAGGACAAAGAGATATCGTGAACAGATTAGCAAACTTGAGGAGAGGATTAGTGCTCTGAATGTTAAGGCAAATGAACACAAGAGAAGTATGCGAATGAAGGAGGAGGCCGAGAAGAAGTGCAATCGTTTGTTAGCTGAAATTGCCGATGATAAGCGTAGACGAGCGGATCTTCAGCGAAAACTTAAGGAATCATCCGTCGAGCGGCGTGCAGAACAGAAGGATGCCAAGCAAAAGGCTGCAAAGATGATGAAAAATTCTCAACGATTGAAGATTGAGCTAGCAAAGATGAAGAATGCCGCAACTAAGCAAGCCCTTGTTTTGAAGAGGAAGATCGAACAACATAACGCAAAAGAGAAGGCTCGTATTGAAATGGATAAGAAACGCCAATCTGTAGACAAGATGCGTCGTTCAGCATCCTCCATGGACAATTCTGGTGTGAAGGAGGTTAGGAAGGCAGAACTCTCTCAGTGGATTGATAGAGAGTTAGAGTACTCGCTCATCAAGGCTCAAGTTAATGATCAACGTGTACAGTTGAATAAGGCTATCAAGAATCGTAAAGAGTTGGCGAAGAATGCTGCCACCGAGGATTTGGAGCAGTTGGATACAACTATTCGTTCATTGAAAAAGACGGTGACAGATTTGGACATGACTGTCAAGAAAGCTTTCCCAGCATCATCTCTATTGGATACTAATTCAATGTCTACATTCCGATTCCTTGAAAATGATACTTTCAAATGTCTTTCAAAACAAGATGCCAAGTTTGTATTATCATATCTTTTTGATGCTTCCTCATCAGTCAGACAAGAAATGACGAAGGTAGTTACCGAACAAGAGGCATTAGTAAAATCTTCCGTAGACTCTGCATTGGCCAAAGAACAACAATTCCACAGCAAGGCAGTATCAAAGATCAAGTTGGATCATGCCGAGAACACTCTTCTACTTCTTGAGTCGACACAGGATACCGTACGCTCTAACATCAAGCTTAAGATGAATAATATCGAGGGTACTAGTGGAGATAATGAGTTGAAAGAGCAGGTGGATGCTGCTCTTGAAACTTACAACAAAAGCTGGACGACCACCTCTTCGACTTTACAGCTTGACTTGAATCAAATCAAAGAGTCACAAGAGGAGCTTCAGACAATGATGGATGATATTGCCAAGGGTATGACAACAGTTGTAGCCAAGAAAGTCAAGGCAAAGAAGAAGAAGAAGAAGGTGGCTGTCCAACATGATTATGATTCTGAGGCGTTTGAGAGTGAAGAATCATTTTGCCAAGATGATGGTGGAGAAGATAGTGAGTATGAACCTACTCCGGCCAAAACGAAGAGGAAACGCCGATCACCACGCTTGGCCAAAAAGAAGGCAGCGGTTCCCGACTCACCCTGCAGTCCAATTGGAAGTTCTTTTGTTGATGACATTGATAACAAGAAGGTCCATTCACTCAAGAAGGCTTGCAAGAAATTGGGTGTCCCTGTTACAGGAAAGAAGCATGAACTTAAGCAACGAGTTCGGGAGCATATTCTAAACAACAGTATGGCCCTACCCAACCATGCCGAGGAGGAAGAGGAGGAGGGTGAGCATGATGATTCAGTAAACGTGGCTTCAGCTGCAAAGAAGGTTAACTTTGAAGTTACAGAACTCCCTCCCGAGTTTCAGCCCATTGAGAAGGAAGATTATGTGAAGAAGAAGCTTTGGAATGAGGAGGCTTCAGCTGCTGTAAAGCCGCCCCCCAGGACCCCTACCTCATCGTCGAATATGAGGTCACCAAAGAGAAAGAGAAACAATTCTGGCGACGGAGCAGAGCAAGAAGAGAAGGACTCGTCTGTTTATACTCCAAGTAAACGGACTCGGCTTGGCTTTAATAGTTCAAGTCCCCGTCCATTTTCTTCCCATAATGCACAAGAGAATACCCCAGCTCATCTCAAACAGACGTAAGTGTTGTCATATTCATGCCGTTTGTGTTTAAGTACTTCGTACACTGTTATCTTAATCGACATTCTATATCATTTAATTTCTTCAAAGGGTTGCTACATCTTCAAAGAAACGTCTCAAGCAATCGCGTGCTAGTGCAAAGAAAAGAATCACTGCTAGTAGTAAGAAGCGTACACAAAGAGGGATGAACAATGCAGTGGCTCTTGCCTTGCAATCACTGGGGAATGATCTATAAAATGGTGAAATGTGGGGAAGTGTTTTGATTTAATGTGCTGCCTTAAAGGGCAAGGATACTATACTATCGTGTTGGACACTTTAGTAGCGGTGTGATGACGTTGTGCAACGATGTGCTAATTTTGATACTTAAGATCTATGTTTATGTACTGGTGTTCCAGTTGTTTGTGTAACAGCTATCTAGTATAGAAAGAGCTTACGTTGACGGTTGGCATTTGTGCGATGAGAGGATAGGCTAGAGGAGAAAGTAAAATAAGGTATCCTTTAGGATACCGTTATACAATAGCTCTCACGTTGCGCATTACGATGTAAGAATTCCAAATCCATCATCATCCAAAAAGCTTTGGCTGCTACTCTCTGGTACTCCAGATATAGAATGTAAAGTAACTATTTGCAAAAATAGACATAAAGAGTATGAAGAAGTATCACATCGTCAAAGTCTTTACTTTAACTAGAAAAACTCATTCATTATCAACTACTACATTCTAAGACCTCTATCATCTACCCTTCTTTGTCTTCTTAGTAGTAACCATTGCAAATCCATCATCATCTACTAGAGGTTGAGGTTTCTCTTCTGGCTTTTCACCCAATTGTCTCGGAGGTGGTAATTCCTTCTTTGGTTTTGGTGGACTACCGAATAATGTACTCGATGATAGGTAATATGTCTTTGCCACATCTTCTATACTGCTGCTGTTGTTGTTGGCGGTGTTGATCATTCCTATTTGCATGGCGGCTGGTTGATGTGGTTGATGATTTGCTGATGCACTACTACTCCCAACTAATGATGCTGTAGTTTGATGTTGCTGATCCATATTATCATCATCTATCATATGCTCATCATCATCATCATCATCACCATCCTCTCCACTTTGTATAACATTCATCGGCATCTTCACATTCCCCATTTTCATACTCTCCTCAGCTCGAATTGCATCCTGAACAACACGAACAGCCAACCGCACATCACCCTTACTACAATCTTCATACATATTCCATATCAAGTTTGATATTTCAATCTCACTCCCATCTTCTAATACTATACCAAACTCCTCTTCCATGTAGGATGACAAGTTATCTTCCAATTCTTCCTGTGTCATTTTTGGTTTAGAGGATTGTCCATCGAAGAAATTGAATATATTGTTTCGTAAATCTTCCGCCTTTGATTGACTTTCGGTACCGCCCCAGGATTGTTCTACTGCTGTTTTTAATGCTGACCAGAGCGAAGTGTGGCGGTTACTCCTCCTTGGAAGGTGGTGTATGGATCGTTGTTGCTACCACTATTATTACTCTGCATATTATATTCTTTGATAATTGACGATATTGATAATGACGATAATTGATAACTGTAGAAGAGTGCTACACTATCCACAAGAACTACTATTGACAAAGCAAACTCTATCTCCACTGCAAAGAAGATCTAGATTAAGACGACCGACTATTTTGATTGAAGAATGGTATAATAAAGCTCGCAACTAACACTCCATAAAATCAAAGCAATTTCAAAGTTTCAGCAAGTCAATGGCGAATGAAGGACAGACGACTACTCGACGGCTTAAGCTAGCTCAACTTGAGGACAGCACTTAACAACCTCTCAACCATTTTCTGCTGCTGCAAATTGGCTGTATTACGAGGTGATTTGATTTCAACCATGTACTGTCAATGTAGATCGAGCTACTCATATTAGTTACTTTGATTGGTGGTGATATAGTGATTCCAGTATATGCCCGCAGGCGAAACTGAGTCCAGCAGTAATCTAAATCATTGGTTGCGTACTTATGTACGCGCCGCGCCAATGTATTAATTGAGAAAGAAGAAGAAGAAGAATGGCGTGGTAAGCGGATTATCATGGTGTAGCTGTATTGTATTCACATTACTCGCTCTTTGCATACTAATAATTGATGCTGCTGCCTATCAACGCACTGCAAAAAATAATGTACACATGATATGATCAATTTTGACATCTACTCTATCTACTTTTGTACTCTATAAACAATAGGGGCGCTGGTGGATCACTTGAATCATGCAACGCATTACTTCAACGTGTCGAGGATAATGATCCACGATTAACAGAGTTGGTTATTCTACCCATGAAGACATTTGGCGTAGCAGATGTTGAGAGATTATCGAATGCCATTGGTGAGATTATATGATGTGTGTTGTGCGGCTTTTGATATGCTGCTTGTGTCTCTCATATGCAGCAGCCTAACATACTGATTCTCCATTCTACTCTGGAACAACCATTGCCCCCGAACAGCAAGCGGTGTCAATACGAACCTCAAATCTATAAGCGCATCAGGACATCATCTACCATCAAAATCATTAAAACAATTTGGACATGCCTTGTCAACTCAGGCGGCGGCGGTAGCAAAGAAGACAACGACCAACAATAATAATAATGATGAAACATATGGAATTACAAGTCTTGCAATTGGTTCAAAGGATATGGGAGATGAGGGTATCATTGCATTGTGTGAGGGATTGCAAGAATCGAATGGTGGGTTGTTGCAAAATGTTGATTTTGGTTGGAAGAATTTGTAAGTTCATATGATGACGTGTTCTTTGATATGTTGGTCGTTCTTTTTCTTCATGTGTACTCAAAGATGTTCCTTCTTTTCTACACACTCACACGCAGGGGAAAGGATGGACTACAAGCAATCGGCAGAACTTTCGGATCATCGAATCATTTGAAACAAATCAATTTATCACGAAACCAAAACATTGGTAATGATGGCATGATCACCTTTGCTACCAGTATTGTTAAAACTACTGTTTCTGATAATATGGCATCATTACCCTCATTGGAAACTTTGATACTATCAGATTGCAATATTGGTCCACTGGGTATACAATCTCTAGCTCAAGTATTAACTCCGTTGACCGATAATATTAGACGTGCTCAACCAATCAATCTCACTATAAGCTCGAACCCAATCGGTGCTGAGGGTTGTGATACTCTATCAAAACTAATATCCATCCCTAGCGACAAGGAGGGAGAAGGCGGTGGTGGTAGTTCTTCTCCTTCGATTCTTTCTCATTTGTTCATATCTCAATGTTCCATTGGCGATGAAGGATTGGTAAACTTACTCAAATCATCCGCCAGCACTACGACTACGATGGGCCATTTCTCAGGTTTATCCTTTTTGGATCTGTCGGAGAATTCGATAACTAAGGACGGTGTTAAAGTTTTGGCAGAATCATTGACTAGATCTTGGCCTGATTTAGTAGAATTAAAGTTGGCAAAGAATGAGTTGGAAAGTGAAGGAGTGGTAGCACTTATGAAATCCTTGATCACACGAAGTGATAAAGTAGGTCACTCTACCGAGGAGGAGGAGGAGAAGAATACAACACTTGACAATTTGGATATATCATGTACAAATTGTGGAATAGAAGGAGCCAAGGCGGCATTAATGAGTGGCGGTCTTACAACTCTCCGCTTGTTTAATAATCGTCTTGGCTCAGATGGCTTTTATGCCATTGCATCACTGCTTCAAGGCGGACATCCCTCGATTGAAAACTTGGATCTTGGTGGTAATAATGCCGATGAGGATGCGGTTGTTGCTTTGCTGAATTCGATCGCAGACAATAACACAACAACAGGGACTACTATTAATGACGGAAGTAACTTCACATCAACCCTCTCGGTGCTTGAAATAGGAGGAAACAAGTTTGGAAGTGATGCAATGGAGGCACTTAATAGACTAAAAGTCGTCTTTCCCGAGCTTGATGTGGCACATGATAAGCCAATTCAAGAAGCAGCTGGTTGATGGGGAAGAGTGACGATTAAGACAGTTGTTTTTTTAAAGCAGCTCGGAATAGATGAAAGTTAAGCTAATGAAAAGTTCATTTACCTTAAGAAATGTAAAATCAAGAGCATTCAACCAGCACTTCTACTCCTATCTTCTTCTAGTAGGAGAAGAGGGGAGCGCTAGCTCCAGCCAGTATTTAGCCAGTCGAATCAATAGTATGTAGATATCATCCAGTATCCTTAAGACAGATTATATACCTTCAAGTGAAGGGTTTGGCAAAATACAAATTATCGGCACTTCTTAGAGCAAGAAATATAAAATATAATACTCAAATATAGTGTATTTATATCCATTAGAGCGCTGTTATACCCAAAGATACCTTTATAAATGCAATGTCTTTCGTATTTTTTGTATTTTTGCCATTTCGGCTTTGTATTTTTGCCGAAGCCTTAGTAGTAGTAGTCTAAATACTAAATAAGCTATTAGCGCTACTATCTATCTCTCTAAACAGTTTGATAGCAGAACAGTTAGACCATTGTCGTATGATCTACTATTAATGATGATATTTAACTATGAATCAATACAGATATTTAGCAGCTAACATTTGTTAAATTTAGCAAAGTAGATATTTACGGAGTTGAAAGTGATCGATTTGTTAAATAAGATGTAAGATGAGATATTTTCACGTACAGTTAGTACATACATTATTATCTAATAGATGGAATGCGGATCACCCTCAACCTAATATATAACCAATACCAATATAACGAATGATTATGAGGTCATTATTAAAATGTATCCAACAACCTGATTACTACAGAACAAGTCTTTTGTTTTATGTTAGTACACTTGGTCCATTGATCAGATATAATCGGAACAACTTGCAAGTTGTGCACGATAATAACCATACCTGGCTAAACAATGCACAAGTGTATTGCAATTGAACTCCGTCACAGTAGATATAATACCAATCCTCCACGGCTAAAAATCACTATTGTAGTATAGACTACTACCAAACGATTGGCAATTACTCTTCTCACAACTATTGGAGGAGATGAAACTGGAAACTCCTCGTAACTCAAATCCTCTCTATACATCTATACCAGAAGGAGGGATCCGCCGCATAATAACTCACAAATCATCATGAAAAGTTTATGGTATCAATCATTGGTGTAATCATCAAATCACTAAGGTCCATACATGCACTGAGTTGTGGAGATGGATTCATTTCATTTGAAATTGGTATGTTGATGAATCATATGGCTACGTGGTATTGAAGATTGTAAATCTATCACCATTAAATCAATCCATTAACGGTTATCATCATTATATTCGTACTAAGCGATTGCAATTAGCCACTTGATAGATTCGACTCCTTTGAAACTTAGTAAGTATGTTGATATGATATTATTATTATGGTTATGGCGATATGGTATTGATGGGAGGAGATATGAAAGTAGATTTTATGCTCAATTGTGTCATCCATCCACGGGTAATCATTATTATATAGTTATCTATTGCAATTAGTGAAGTGGAGACATGGAGGTTTAATAACTGGTGCACTGCTGATATGATATGGTTATTGATTGGCATTAGATATGGGTAGATATTTGGTACTCGTTACTCCTCGTTGGGTATTCAATTATATACTCTTTGTCTACAGATGACTAATGATGAGGGAGATAGATTACAATCATGCAAAGGATGATCCATTTATTGTTTATATAGTTTGTCAGATGCAATGCAATATCTAATACCATTCTCACTCGGGACATTAATTCTTTTCTTCCTCCACTTTTCAGACTGACCCTGAGAATGGTATGAATACATATATTCATGAACATAATACTACTCCATAACCAACACAATTGATTTGCTCCACCTTTAATACATATGGAGGGAGAGGGATAGATTGTTTATCATCAGGGAGTTGGGAGTTGGGGGACATAATAGATAGATTCGTAGTTTCAGTTGGATTATTAATTCGGGTAGTGCAGATAAGTGATGCATACCTACACTATCATACAGTACGTACGTATATCAATAACAATGAAGTTATACAATCAATATCATATAGAAGTTCAAACACAAATCGACCCTTAATTTTGCCATAAACGAACTCGTTCGTAATTAATGACGAGTACAGAGCATACGATAGAGCAGAGAACCACCCACCTGTATGGAATCAATATTCTCTGTTAAAACAGGTGTTGTATTCTCTGATAATGACAGCAGATAAGGCTGCTTTTTTGCTGCCGGAGATTTGTACTACGCATTGCGATTGGGGTAAGAAATAATTTACTTATGGTTGTGGAGCTTAGGTCTAAAAATGAATAGTAAAGATTCAACTTGGAGTCGTTGTTATGGTCGCAGTCACATCTCTGATTAGATAAGATTTTGAGAGGCCTCCGGCAAACAACAATTGAAATTCACTCGATCACTACTATCACTTGATTAAGGAATACATCGAATTAAAGTCAAATCACAAATAACCAAAGTCGAGATAGTCCCTTATTAGGAAGGGACAGCGTTTAGTAGCACCTCAAGCAGAGCTTAGCTGCTAGTATAATCATTATTGCAGTCATTGCAATACATCAACATCAGGAAGTAAGAAAGAATTCATCAAGTGTGTTTCAAGGTAAGTTGATCATGGTATATTGTTGTCTATGTGTCAGTGGTTGGTGGCACCGTGTCTGTGTCTCTGTGGTTAAGTTAATAGTTGGATACCAAGCTGCGGGCATCGGAATAGGAGTTTGTTAGGGTGTCTTATAAATAGATGGGCTGGTACTGTATTGCAATTGCATCATGTCATCTGTGTATATATACAGGGGTGTACCTACACGATGTATACTTCATACTGTATACAACACAGAGGATTAAATTGTGGCATGAGCAGTAGGGATAGTTTGTGGAGTGGAATAGGCAGGGCTCTTCTCGGAGGAGGCGGGGGCAATTGATGATTATATTATCATTCGAACAACCACTAACATTATAATCCACCCCCATCTCTCCTCTTCTCTCCTTGGATTAAACACAGAGCATCACATATACCAACAACAGCAATAAGAAGAGCTAATAGATATATAGATAAATAGGTTAGTATATTTTGTTTTTGTTTTAGATTGAGAGGGTATTGATTTTGTTGTTGTTTTGTTTTGTATTAATGTGGGATTGTGGGGATAGCGGACACCCTCGGGCATCGAGGCATTACCTCCGTATACTATCGACACGTACTCAAGGCTCAAGCATCAAGATTAGCGGCAAGATAATACTTCATCCATCCACTCCCTCCGTTGACAATGAGCATGTATCATCCGAGGAGTCAATGAAGACTAAGTCCACCCTCAAACAATAACAATTAACAACAGCCTACGCCACATAATAACAATCCGTCAATTGGATTAGAATCCCAACAGAACGAGGTTAAGAAACATAAACTTCCCTCCCTGTCCACCCTTTAATTAAACGGACTTGGCTGTCAACCCTCATCAGTTTACAAGTTACACGAATAATATGATTTATTATTATTGGGGTGGGGTGTTGTTATGGGCTTGGGGGTATTGGATTTTTGGGGTGGTACGGATATGATATGTGGGGTGGAGAATGGGGAGAAGATAGTTACTCGTCGTTAGTAGCAGAGGAGAACGAAGGGAGGTCGGGAGGGCGAGGGAGGGGATTGTCAATGTCTAGTAGAGGATACATCCATTTGGAGAGGCCAAGTTAATTATGGTGAGTATCTATATATCTTGTTTGTCTTTGTGCTCTGTGCCGTGATTTGTTTGTGCATATCTTGTGTTCTAAATTGCATCTCATTA
>Ga0214481_101068_pt1 | contig 12086 bp, 9 predicted proteins | sample M1_20Mar14CPVII9_4_FD_165057 | JGI IMG/M metagenome (GOLD analysis project Ga0214481, IMG submission 165057) | Marine eukaryotic communities from Monterey Bay, California, United States - M1_20Mar14CPVII9sort6BwellG10 | ecosystem: Environmental > Aquatic > Marine > Unclassified | place: USA...
TTATTGATAAATTGTGGTAAAGAGGGTAGTGATGTTACGAACACATGCAACAAATGTAACTCAGTGATGTATTGCAATGCCGCATGTAAAAAGAAGCACAGGCATAAGCATAAAAAACAATGTGAGAGGATTGTAGCAGAAAAGAAAGACTATGAAAGACGTGCTGCTGAATTACTACACGATGAGAAACTTTTTAAACAACCACCACCCGAGGAAGACTGTCCAATCTGCTTCCTATGGATGCCGATACTTGAAACAGGGCGGAGATATCAGCCATGTTGCGGAAAAGTTATATGCAGCGGATGTTTCCACGCAAATGCACACATAGATCTAAAGAAGCAGTTGTGCCCGTTTTGTAGAACTGAAGCACCTGGATCCGATGAGGAGGCAGTTGAAAGGGAAATGAAACGAGTAGAGATTGGTGATGCTATGGCAATCTTCAATCTGGGATATTACTATGCTCTGGGTTTATATGGTTACCCACAAGATTATGATAAGGCATTAGGACTATGGCATCGGGCAGGATAACTTGGATTTGCCGAATCATATTACAATATTGGAAATGCATATCTACAAGGCAATGGTGTGGAAGTGGATAAGAAGAAGGCTATTCATTACTATGAACTAGCTGCTATGAAGGGAGATGCAACAGCGAGGCAGAATCTTGGTGTATTTGAGCAACAGGCAGGCAATTTTGATAGAGCAGTTAAACATTATACTATTGCAGCGAGTGGTGGTCACAATGACTCTCTCAAGGGCATAAAAAGAATGTACGAGCATGGGAAAGCAACAAAAGATGATTACACAAAAGCATTAAAATCCTATCAAACATACTTGGACGAGATAAAGAGTGATCAGAGAGACGAAGCTGCTGCATACGATGATCACAAATACATTGATTAGGTCGTTAGAGTTAGAGTTGACATGACTGAAACTAGTATACTTTCACTGATCCTCCTCGCTATCTTAGCCTACCTCATCGACTCTATGATTCTTTGATGAAATATACATTATTATTCCAAACAAGACGTGCATATTTATAACGGCAGTGTTCATACTGAGCTGAGCAAGCACGGTTAGAGAAGAGACCATTTTCATTCAGGCTAGTGCGACATAGGAATGACACTTCCCTAGAAGAAGTTTCTCCAAGCTCTCCAATTTTTTATTGTTTGGGTACCATATGATGTGTATTAGTGTCGATAAGACTTTATAATCAAATGTATACCATAGTATTGATTAAATGGATTGTTAAATAATAGATAAGCTAGCCAGTCTCTTAATTACGGCGGTGCCGATATACGCGCGGCTCGATACGCGGCCACCGCAAAACAAACAATAATAATGAGTGAACAACAAAACAACCAAGTTTATAACATGGACTCAACAATATCACTAGCCGCCCTATCGGCAATGTCAATTGATGATAAAACAAGTGGAAAAACTGATATGGCACATGTGAATGCTAAAACGAATAATAATAGTCCTGCTAATTCACATTTAAGTAGTGGTAGTGCGTTAGCTAATAGTGCCAATAGTGGAGGGGGTAGTGGTATAATTGAGGGTAGTTTGACTAAGTTACAGCAGCAGCATAATGATGATGGACAGCAGCAATATCAACAGCAACAGCAGCCTCAACATTTGCAAAATCAGCCTCAACAATTTGATCAACAATTCGATCAATTTCAACAACAACCTCAATATGATAATCAGCCCCAACAACAACAATCTCAATATAATCATCAGCCACAGCAATTTGATAATAGCCAACAGTACATAGACCCTTCACAACAATACGAGCAGCTACAACTCCCAATAATAACACCAGAAGATCTCCCACCAGATATGTTAGAAGCATTTAATTCATTAGAACCATCACAGCAAGTACAGGCATTGGAAATGTTAGCTCAGCAACAGTTGTTGGGTACGTATTTTAGTTTATTTCGTTTTGTGGGGTATATTTGGGCTGGATATCTCTAGAGTTGGGGATTTGTTTGGAAGGTTGTTTGGGGTGTTTTGTTGGGAGGGATTTATCGCTTCGCAATTTTGGTGTTTAGCGGGCGGAGGAGGGCGGATGGAGATATTTTGTTGATGATGCATGTGATGTGTACTTTTTTATATTTATATAACTAACCCCCTCTCTCTTCTATTTTTATATTCTACTAACCCCCTTATACTTCTCTTTTGACGATAGAAATGCAACAAGCACAACAACAACAAATAGAACACGAAAATCAATTACGAATACAACAAGAACAGGAAGAAAAAATGAGATTAGAAGGTACAAATAATAATAGACCGGAGGAACATTTTTTAACTATTGCTTTGAATGGTACGTATATTATAGAGTTTGTTGGGGGTGGGTTTTTTGCAAATGGGATTTCAAAGGGGATTGGGGATTTGTATGCATTTATGGGATTATATGGCAAAATTGCAATGTAGAGCGGGGGGTTATTGAAGGGATTGAGAGACATTTGGGGAAGTTAGAGATCAGATTGTGGATTTTATATTGAGGGTCGGATTGCAATTATTTTGGAATTGGGGTTATATTTTAGGGATGGGCGAAATCAGATTTGGTATGGGGGATCGGAGGGAGAAGTTGTGATTGATATATATTTTAGTTTCTTTATGCCTAAAAACTGATCCCTTCTTTTCATCTTCTCAACAAAAACAAAACAGGAACAATACTCGGAGCAACAGAAATGGTAACAGGATACAACCCCTCCAACCTACTAATGACATCAGCATTCGACAATGTACACGAAGATGACCTATTAGGATTACATGCCATTAAAACACATTTCTGGGAACGTGATCAACCCGACGTGGAAGTCTACCTACGTCGACGAAGTATATCAGATAATAATAATGATGGAGAATGGATATGGTTAATTGCCAAAGTTGTTAGTTATATTGATTCACCTGTTCCCGGGATTATTATACATGAAAGTATATGTTATAATGTTGATGTTGCCTTGTTGGTTAGTAAAGTGACACGTATTGCTAGTTTGTTATTACAGGCTGTTGAAAGTAGTTTATATAATAATGCTGATTCAACTGGAGATGATAATAACAAGGGGAATAATAATAATAACTCGGAAGATGTTTATTTGGCAGATGTTGCTCAATCGGCAGGTGGTGGGATGGGAATGGGCGGTGTGGAAGATGTATATAATCAACAAAATCAACAAGATGATAGTGGGATACAAGCCTTATTATCCGACGCGGCCAAACAAATGGGTGTAGATTTAACAGACTCTGATAATCCATTACGAGAACTAATGAATGCCGCTACTGCCACCGCTGAATATAATAATAATACCACCATGGGAAATGATGGGATGAGTAGTAAAGCTCCTGCATTAAATACAGGAGACACAGATCAAACGAAACAACCATCAAAAGTTGGCAGTAAGAAGAATACAAACAAGGTTGATCAATTAGATTATCTCAAATCCGGCGCTTGTTTAGATTTATCGAAAATTATATTAACAGAGGGTGAAGTGAAATTGGTCACGTTGGTATTAACGGGACGGTTACAGATTGAGGACTTGGGACCATTGTTATATCTTGCGTTAAATTCACCTGAAATGAATTTAGTTGCGGCGACTGATGAATTTTATCATTTAAGTGAAGTGCAACTTGCTCAGAATCAGACTAATAGTAGAGAGGCAGTGGCACAATCACCAACCGCCGAGGGTGCCGGGATTAGTATACCCCCACTGTTACTTAATCCACCTCCACTATCGGTAATCAACTTGTCATATACTGAAATTGGTGATCACGGCATGGAGGCTCTAAGTGAATTCATTTACTCGGACAATGCCACATTCAAGACACTTGATTTAAGTTTTTGTAACATTTCAAGTCAAGGATTATTAGCACTTTGTCATGGATTGAAGACTCGTTGTGCCCGAGGCTTGCCACAACTACAGGCATTGGCACTATGTGGTAATACGATAAAGATGGACGTGGCCCGGATGTTAGGGAAGGCTCTATCATCTGATCATAAACGAAAAAGTGGTGAGATTAGTCAATTATCAACGACAACATCTTCGTCGTCCGCTTCATCCGCGGGGCTCAAGCTACTACACCTTGGGAGTACATCAATATCTCGTCTATGTCTTGTGGAATTACTATCAGGATTGGGTTCGAAGTGTCCCCTCCAAGATCTCAAGTTACAGTCGAATAGGATAGGTCCGGCGGGTGCTGCCACCCTCGTTACTTTCCTAGATGGCAAGACAGATAATGGCAAGCCCGTTTTACCAAAGTTAAATAGACTTGATATGTCCTACAATGAACTAGGTGATGCTGGCACCACGAAGTTAACCCGAGCGATATCCAAGCGTGTCAAAACTGGCATGAAGGAAGTGTCACTCTCAGGGAATGATATGGGATCCAAGGGTATAGAAAGTATCATGAACAAACTCCTGCAGCACAAATTGGTAACATTGAACCTCGATAACAATTCCATTGGTGACCAAGGATGTCAGCTTGTGGCGGCATCATTACCTACCATAACATCTCTATCTCGCCTTAACCTTGCCTTTAATGATATTGGGTGTCGAGGCATGGCCACCCTAATGCGATCGTTGGTTGGGTGTGAATCCATAACAAGCCTTGGCTTATCAGGCAATGTTATGAGAATATCTGGTGCCATTGCCATGGGATTTACATTAGCTCAACATCCCCGATTATCAATGCTCGAACTTGACAATTGTTGTCTTAGTCAGGTGGCACAGTGTCATATTGTGGCAGGGATTATATCTAACAGATGGGTACCCATGAAAGTTATGCATGGTTTCAGAGCCGGTCCTCCCATGGTTGCCATTGGTGCCCTCGAAATTGCCGCGCAGCACATGACAAATGAGGTATGCTTCCAACTACGACGTGATATACAAATGAAGACACTGTTGCAATGGATGGAGAACAATCGTAACAACAAGAAGGCTGGCGGCAATCCTGACGATGTATTGGGGGCAAATGATGCCTCGGGAGTGCCCTCCCAAAGTGCTTATTTACGAATGCTTGATTGGCTAGGTCGTATTCCATTTGATGAGTCCGAGTTGATGGATCTACGGAAATACTTCTACGATATTAGTGGAGGTGATGGGGATCAGAAGAGTGAGAGCAATCTGAAACACCGAGGAGATATCTTAGCAGCCCTTGCTAGTGACGTTGTTGAGGAGATTTTAGAATCAGAACCAATCGTCCAGTATGCTGATAACTCCGTAGGTTTAGATCTTTTTAAATTGGACGGTAGTGATGGAGATGCCGCGGCCTCTACAGACAAGCAAGAGGAGGGTGCATCACAAGAACAAAAGCTCAGTGCCGACTGTTTACCCCAAACTCCAGATGAAATGGGTGAAATGTTTGGTAAACGTATCCAGGTCCTTGGTACTCCAACACACAGCTCCAATGGAAGCATGAGATCAAAAGATAATAGTAGAGGTTCTCTATCAACCATGACAATGAGCATGGCGAGGTCCCGAAACTTTAGTAGGAGTTCACATGGATCTAACAACTCATTGAGTCGCCAAGAGAGTCTACAGTTCAAGGCTCGTATTACCATGTTCCCTCAATTTGCCGCCAAGCTTGATAATCTTAAGGCAGTTGCGCAGGAGATGATGGACAACGAGAACGATCCAACACAGCAAGATGTTATTGCACAGCAGTTTGCTGAGGCATCTCTGACGATACTACGTCAGTTACGATATCATTGTATGGAAAGTGGACTGGATGGCTGGAGGCAAGGTAAACTACGCCGTAAGGTTCTTATTGTCGACGATAGTATAGTGACACGGAAGTTGGTAGCACGAGCCTTTGAGAAGGCAAACTTTATTGTTGATACAGCCGAAGATGGGGTGAAGGGAGTCAATAAAATGAAGGATACGATATATGATATTGCCTTCATGGATATAGATATGCCCGTGATGAATGGTTTTGATGCCACCAAGGCATTTAGAATGTGGGAAGACTCTGTAAGGCCCGGGGCACGACAGCCCATATGTGCATTAACAGCCGCACGTGTCGAAGACTTTGATAGAAATGAGCTGATGAAGTTTAAGGAAGCAGGTCTTGACGTTATGGAAAGCAAGCCATGTAACATTCCCCGCCTGTTCAAGGTTGTGGATGATGTATCCCCAATGTTTAGTGACTTGAGTATTAATGCAAGTCAGTTTGAGGAACCAGGAGCCATGTCTTAAAAGGTTCCTTAGAGAGGTAGGAATGGTAGCCACTATAATGATACATAGGAATGAACTTTATCTAGGTATTATCGACTAAAGAACACAAGAGCCTAACACACTTTGTTGGCAGTAGGTTGGGTGGTAGTAGATCGATCACTGCCCAATGTTTCTACACAAAGTGATGACTAGACTAAGAGAGAGTTAAGCAACAAAAGAATCATAGATTATTTTAAGCAAATCATCTCTTCATTTCTAATCTACAAATCTATTTACTTTAAATCTATATCGATCTACACATTGGCACAAGAGATACCGAGAGATATACTACCGATTTCCTCACATGTCCGTCCCGAGATCCATTGCACTAACTAACCAATCACAAGCTACAACACTCAATACTAATACACCTCTTACTTTCTCTTCCTCAAGGGGTATCGACTAGTCGGAGTGTGGAGAAGGTGGCAATTGGCAACAGCGTCCCTCCTAATCTCGTCGCCCTTGGTCTGTGCATCAATATGCTTGTTTCCTGCATTAATCTCGGATTGTCGGAGGTTCTCCTTGCTAGGTGTTTGTGACATGCATCCATTTCTAGGTTCATAAGAAATGTCAGCCGTCTGCCTCCTCGATGTGTAAGTTGAGGTGGAAGACGAGACAGAAGAGAGACGAGGGATTTGTGACGTCCGACGTGATAATACTTTCATTGGTGTCTTTCGTGTTGTCTCCTGGAGGCCATGACGGTGGTTGACATTAGGAACATTAGAAACATGGGAGAAAGGCGAGGCAGCGGTGGTACAACTTGGACGACTTGATTCGTCCTCCATCAAGGAGACTTCCTCTGTAGAGGAACCAACTGTGACGACTGGCTTTTCATCAAAGATGAATCCTTTGATTGAATCCAATGCAGCTGCATCAAGAAACTCCCTTCCACCCTCAGCTTTCTTTGCAGTCAAGGCCTCCTTGCATGCACTTAACAAATTATTATTTTCATCGATTTTCTTAAGCATGACCTCATCTCGCTCTTCAGCTTTCTTTTCACGTTGCCTATTCTCCTCCTCCTGCTTAGCAGCAAGCTCTTCTCGACGTTTACGTTCCTCATCTAACCTGCCAAGAACATCTTTATGTTTATCACTTAGATCTTGCCTTGTCAAGTTACCTTGTTCAACAACAGTGTTCTTGATATCACTAGAGACGGTATCTAGTTTATCAACCAAGCAACCACGATCAATCTGTTCCTCCTTAAGTTTCCTAGATTGGGTGGCGAAAGAAGCAAATGAGATGAGAAAACGATTGGTGGTGAAAGGAAGAAAGAATAACGACGACGGATTGGCCTGGCTAGGCATGAACAAACACACACTTACCTTGCATTCTCTGCATTCTTTGCTGTGAGTTCTCTAAATTTCTCCTCACGTTCACGTACTTTTCTTTTTGCTTTCATAGACATAACTAACTAACTATTATTGTTATTCTTTGGGAAGTCTCATTATGATTGCTGTGTAGTCCTTCTTTGATTATGTGCTTGATGCGAGAGTAGACTGTCGTGTGTGACCAACAAAGTAATTTTTGAAAAGTAGTGGGAGCCCAACCGCCCCAACGACATGCGATTCAAAGTTGTTGATATTCATATAGGCCTAATGAGCGGCTATTCTGCAGCCAAGTAGAAATCTAGTTGGTGGTTTGCCTTTATTTGAGATCGCAAACCACCAAGTAGAACTACTAATCTCCAATCTCATCCCTTCATTGACGTGATATTAGGTTTAATAAGTCTTTATTGTTTGATGGTTTGATATTCATGATAATATAATGTTGGAGCTGGATGATGAAGCGGCCAAAGATCTTTATTACTTGGCACATAAATCATTCTATACTCAAGCAGTTCATGCAAATCGCATCAAAGAGTTGCTCAACAATCCATCAAACCCAAGTGCATCTAATCGTAATGAGATATTCAACCTCTTATCGGACTTGGAAGGTAGCATTACTAATACAGTGATGATGCTTCATAATTCCATGAGTACACAATACGGAGATGAAGAATTACAAGAGTTGAAGGATGAAGCAGCCGAGGCGGTGGAGGAGCATTGCAATGAAAGTAACTTTGCCGATGGATACAATAGTGATACCGAAGCTGGAGGCTCATCCACGGCCACAGGTGAACAACATCCACCCACAAAGAAGAGGAAGACGACCAACAAGAGAAGTACCCAACTGTCATCATCGAAACGACCAAGGAATGGAAGTACTATCAAAGTATTGGAGAGAGCTACCTTGCTTGCAGATAGTTGTAGTGCAATTGAAAACTTGTCGGAACGTATCTCTGCCCATCGAGTTGTTGCAGTACAGCTTCGATTGGTCGAGATTGTGATTAGTCAGTTTGTACAGGCTTACAAGGATTCAGATCTATCACGCATCCCCTCACTTACCAAGAAGCTCATCATTATAAATAAACCAACTTCGGAGCGTAAGAAAACATTGGCTGCTGCCAAGGAGTTCTTCCAGATGAAACGAAACGCTAAAGACACGGATTGTTATGCCAACCTTGATTCAGACTCTTCCATGGCTTCTATGTTATCGGTCATGGATGAAAACAATCGAGACAAGAAGGAAGTCTTGAACAAGAAGATGCCCACATCTCTCCTTGAATCGTTGGTAGATGTCAAAGATGCATTCCATAGACTCAAGACCGGAGACGATGGCGATGGGTATGACGATCTAGACGAGTCTGATTCCGATGATATGGCCACAGCCACTACTATAACCAAAACAGATATCGATGCAATGAAACATCACTTGCTATATGATCGAGCCATGAACAACCTCGTGACGAATCTCCTCAACGAATGCATCATGATAAACTTTGAGAAGAAAGTTTCTATGCACCTCCTACTCACTTTTGAGAAGTCTCATAATACAACTGCCGAGCAAATTGCTAGAGACCTTGAGAACCTTAACCTGGTTATTGAGCTTTGGCAAGGATTCAATCCTGACGATGACTTTGATGCCAAGGAAGTGCACATGTTCGATTATAGGCGAACTGTCATCTTGCCAGGTCTTCGGTCCAAGGATACCAAGACACTTGCCATTAAGGTGAATCGATTGATGGCAATCCTTTCAACTGATATGAAGAGGAAAGGGCGTGGTATTCTCCTGACTAAATTCAGTGAGGCCTCGAATATGAACCTCAATGGAACAGCAAGCACCGCAATAGTCGAGTTCTGCAACAAGAAGGAGCACACGCATGCCGAAAGACGGGGTAAAATGACCCTTCAGCACCACAATTTCTCAGCCGCGGAGAATATTGAAGAGTGTCTACCAGATTCATCATTTCCCAACGGCGTCATTCATGAACTTCTTATCAATGGCCCATCAAACGTGAAACGAGGATGCAATTTCACAGACAGTAAAATGGATGTGTTTGATGTTGATGGTGTCCACAATGAGGAGAGTGAGATCGTCAAAAGGGTGAAGGACAAGTTGAATACCCCTGAGATTGGATTGGTGACTATCCTTGCTGTTAATGAGCAACAGGCTGAATGTTTAGCCGATATACTAATGTCATGATTGTATGCCTTATTAAACTTTTTTATAATACCCCCGATATGATGATGATGAATGTAGTGTATTGTTAACTTAATATCTCCAGATTATTGACTTAGTCCAGTTCAAAGAAAACATACCTGCTTCAGAGTACTATTATTCACTGTGAACCCACACTAATAGTAATGATAATCATCACGGGCAGCAGCAGCAGCCTCATCCCTCTGTTTGCTCTTAATCTTACCCGAAACTAGGGGAAAGGAGTGGCCAACCTCGGACTATTCTAGAGCCATATTATTGCAACTCTGATGATCACTCGATACCACCTTAATGTCCCAATTGATTCGGTGCCACAATTATACGTTAACCTGCATTAAATGATAATTGTGATTGTTGGGAAATACCAATGTACGCTTTGTTGAACATTGCCCTTCTGTTGACAATATTTGAGGTTATGTTGTGTGTTATAATTCTTGAGTTCACTACTGTTTAGCCTTGATAGAGCATTAAACATTGTCCCTACTACAAACAATATCCTTTCAACTGATACACTCCGCCGTGCCAGTTAGTTACTTATGGAGGGTGCTTTGAATTCATATGTCATTTGGTGTACTGTTGATAGTATACTGACAGTATAATATTGTCTCTAGAACTGTGATTATATTAATATTCTGTCTTTTACAAACTGCATTAGCCATTGGCACATTGAAAGCAAGATATGCTGCTCTGATGAATAAGATGCTAAAACGAGTCCTATTGCAGCGCAGCCTTCAGCTCACCTCGATATATTGGCGAGTGACCGGAAGAGAAGAATTGTTCAACATAGTAAGCAGAACGCCTTTATTCGAATAGTAATATATTTATCCAACTATTATATCATATCAACCATGTATGTGTCAATATTTCACACTCATTCAATTGGCTGTGTCAAGTGACACTTCTCAAGTACGATCACAGGATTATGTACGTACATTGAATAGTATTTTAATTATCAGCGTGAGGCTTATCGTACTTATTGCAATGCGCAAGGGTATGTATTTGCCTATCAACTGATTCATCATTGAAACGGCACTACGGCGTTATCTGGTGTCATATAGTATTGTAGAACAATAAGTAATATTGAAATATGAGCTCGCCAAACAAAGATGACACATCAAATGATGACGACTCAGGTGAAGTGAATGATATGTTTCGAAATATGAAGACCGTAGGCGAAGAAGAGAATTTATCAGCGTGTACCAATTGTGGCAAGGATAGCAGAGAAGTCGTTAATATATGCAATAAATGCAACTCGGTTATGTATTGCAATGCAGCATGTCAAAAGAAGCACCGATACAAGCATAAGAAAGCATGCCGGGAGCATCTCAGCACGCATACAAAACTAATAAAAATGGCTTCTTCAACAGCAATAGCAATTCTTCCAGCTCATGCCTACGGAGGTGCCCGAGGTATTGCTAAATTACTCATAGCTGACAGACCATTAGGAAGGGAATTCTTGTCACTACACCAAAATACTTCAGCTAGTACAAAGTCTTTGCAACATCTTGATGATTGGTCCCAATATCACGAAGAGGAATCTACACACATATTTTGGTCTGCACGTCTTTGTTTTTGTTTGTTGGAACAAAAGAAAGATAACATTACGACTCTGCAAGATGCATTGGCTGACATTTGCTGCACATACAAACTTTTGAACTTCCAAACTTTTGAGGCCGAAACAGCATTCGATATTGCCGAATGCATCATTAGTCTTCTATATACATTCCAAGGTGAGGGTTCAAGAGATGCGGCTTTACATTCTGATGAGTTTGGTTCCTTGCCACTACTGATACAGCAATTGTTTAAGATCTTTTGGTTTGGCAATAAGCACAAGCCTATTCCTACCAAACACTTTGCTCTGCCAATTGTAGATAGTTCTGGGCGTATCGTGGGAAGTAGCAAGGTGTCTTCTAAGGTGTCTTCTTTTGTTGATTTCAATGGAAACTTACGGTTGATGAACAGTAGTATGAAATTGAAAGAGGCTACAACAATGTTCGAACTGGCTATGTGGAAATCTAAACTTAATCAAGCTGGCACCGATCCTATCAACCGAGGTGTACATCGGATCAATATCCCTGGGCCAGTAAAGTATACTATTCTACAGTATTTGAACTACAGAGTATAGATTGGTCGGCAAAATAAGTGAAGGATGGAGTGATCATTCTTTGTATATTATCAAAGAACTCCACAAGAAAGGTATCGTTACTATTAGTGTGGGTTCACAGTGAATAATAGTACTCTGAAGCAGGTATGTTTTCTTTGAACTGGACTAAGTCAATAATCTGGAGATATTAAGTTAACAATACACTACATTCATCATCATCATAT
>Ga0214481_101070_pt1 | contig 12073 bp, 13 predicted proteins | sample M1_20Mar14CPVII9_4_FD_165057 | JGI IMG/M metagenome (GOLD analysis project Ga0214481, IMG submission 165057) | Marine eukaryotic communities from Monterey Bay, California, United States - M1_20Mar14CPVII9sort6BwellG10 | ecosystem: Environmental > Aquatic > Marine > Unclassified | place: USA...
TCAACAAACAATAAACTACTTTATTAATTTGATCGCTCTCTAATATTTTTGTATCCACGTTGATACTACTACCTACACGAGGTCAATAAGCGCCTTAGTTGATAATATTGTGTCCATTGCCACTAATTGTTTGTGTAATGTAGAGGCACGCACGGATAGAGTACATTCTACATTACATGAGGGATTGAGTCATCATCTAATCATCTCTTGTTGCCTATTAATTGCCTTTATTTTTTTTGAGCCGCTGGAACTCTCATAAAAAGATACCTTCATTTTGGACTTGATTGATCGCGACATAAAGACGATTGATAGTATTGTAATGGTAGGCGGCAACAGCTTACGGCAGGAGATAGTAGCAGATGATGCTTGACAATCCAAAGATATAGGAGTGATAGCAAACAATAATGTGGCGGCGGAAACCACGCCGTTTATCATCCGAGGCAAGTGATCCTCTCCTTAACAAAAAAGATTATGGAGGTGCAACTGTTGCAACGAGTGTAAACTCTGATGAACGACGAGACTCTGATTCAATAGATGATAGTTCAGTGAAGGATAATAACAAACCGACTACTGGACAGGTTATCAAATCAACATTTGCAATACTCATTGCAATAGCGAGTGCATGCGCTGCCATAATCTCGTTTATGTTAGTGCCAGAGATTATTGTTTATGTCGCTGGGAGCTTATGTTTAATGAACTTTCCTATGGTTACATATAAGGAGAAGAAGATATTGTTCTTACCCAGTTGAGTATATTATTATATTTTGTTAGTGTTGCGTGATTCTACCTTTGTGCGCTGTTGCAATTGATATGCTGGTACTTCTCTCACCTGCTACTACTTGGGTATCTTACGACTTTCTCTATCACCATAGGTCGGAAGAAGACGGTTGATCAATTAGAAGATAAAGCCGAGCTGTTGAGAGCAGAGTCGGATTATTTAGAAGATGAAATAGAATACCTGTTGGGTTATATGTCACGGTAAGAATATGTCAGTGCTACTTAGTAGACCTCTCCTACTTCTTCCAGGCTTCAATACTTATCCACGATTCTTTGCTATCTTTAGGTATGGCGACGTTGAGCAGGAACTTCAAGAGTTGTCACGGCCTCAAGGATACAGTTTAGATGACGTCGTGGAGCTGGTACGGATAAACGAAGAAACGATGGACATGATGAGAGTAAGTGTGTCATTCTTTGTTTGATTTGCATCCATCTTTCAATGCTCTTTCTTAAGCCTTATACTCACACCACACAATCCTTTCCATCTCCAATACAAACAGGAAAATCTAAGACAGAAAGTTATCCAAGACGTGATAATGATAGTAATTCAAAGTGAAAAATATAGCCATAAGATAATAGACAGGGTAGAGGCTAAGCTACTTGCTCTCAAGATATCAGTCAAGTTAGAGGCATATGGTGTAACATTCGACGAAGACAAGTTCCTCCAAGCAGTGGCATTGAACCCAACTCTATGGGGCGTAGCGTCAACTGTAAGTAGAAGAATAAGTCGGTTTGCTATGCATATCATACATGCGGTACTATTTATCAGTTGTCTAACAATCTCATCACACACTCTTCATGATCCAATAGGTCCAGAAGTTGCTTCCGCCAGTGTCAACCGATACTGAAGGACAATCAATTGAGGATGTATCTGTCCTGTCTGATAAGAATGATATATATGACATGTTTTATATGTCAAGAGAAGATAATGCCAATCAAGGACCAGTGGCACTAGAAACAAGAAGACAAGCATCATTAGCAACTCGGCGTACTGCTCCTGAAAATAGGCAGCAAAGATCGTTTCCATCGAGACAGATATAAATCACTTGATTGAAGAATAAAAGTATGTAAGAAGTAGATTAGTTTGTCCTAGCTTTATGCTCTAGGTCTTTGCAATGACATACTTCATTGTTTTATCAAACACTACTTAGAATTCAGGCACGCCCTTTGCTTGTCTTATCCAATCTCTAGTGAACATACCAAGCAGAGAGTGACCGTCTTCACTGCTTTCCCAATCTTGAGTAGTTGTATTGTAAGTGTATGAAAACGATCCCGAGAGTGGACTTTGTAGCTTAACCAATCCACTAGACTCTGGTAATATTGTCAACCAGTATGTTCCACCACCCCAAAACATATCACCTGATGATTCTATTTCAATTGATAGTTTCCCTAAATGCTCTTCACTATCATCAACTTCATCTTCTTCATCACCACTGTAATCTCTAGTAGAAGACTCTTCTGAAGATGATGGAGGGTATCTTGTAATCTCCAAACCATCATTACAATCTACCAACTTAATCATAGAAGATTCGACTTTATCTAATAGACTATTGGCTGCTATTTTAAATTGTTCCCCGGATAGAGATGGTTTTGTTGATGTAGTGGAAGAAGAAGTGTTACTGCCATCCTCCTCATCGGGACTTATGGGTTGGAAGGTTTCTGATAGTGCACCTCCACCTCTACGTCTGCGTCTAGTTTTTGTTGAGAATGACATCATATGCTGTCGCTGACTATGATTATAAATATTACTCGTTCTGTGATTTGCAATGCAACTCATATTACTATTGAGTATTGATTCATCAGTAGGATTTTGTATTGATTGTGAGGATACAGATAGAAATCTAAGGGATGAGCAGGCCATCCGACGAGCGGCCATAACTTGAGAGCAGCATTTTAAGAGCATAATGATATCTTCTACTAAACAACTACCGAAGGCAGCAATATAAGGCGGTGATTGGTGTTACTATTTGACTCATCTAAGGTACGATACATCACTTACAACTCAAATGACAAGTGACAAGTTATATTTTTTTATTTTTTGATGATGTGAGATGGAGATAGCCTGCCTGTTCTACCGACGAATGAGAAGATAATAAGGAGATGATAGCATACAATTATAGACCCGTTAAAATGCCAGTAGATGGTAGTGATACCTGGTTGGATATAAAAAAATTCAATTGGTATACTCAGTGACCAGTGACATTGGCAAAGTGATCACAAACCTCAGCACGAGGGAGAGAGTGACTTGCCAAAGGGTGTGAAGCTGTTGGTATTGTGCAAACTTTTAGTATTGCAATAATTTATAAGTAGATATTTCAGTGTATAGTAGTCAAGCTTGGTTTAGATTGGTGGTAGCGGCGCGGCAGTAATCCATCACAACTTCATCTGCACTGACTCATCTACATCAAAATCATACGATACCCTCTGTTTATGTTTGGGATTGATTTAATAAGTACCGACGACGAAATTCGAAATACAGAGTTAGTTTGGAGAGAGGTGAAAGAATATATACATTGATATCTCCTAATATTATTATCATAATCGAAATCAACAAGAAGGAAAGAATAAATATGATGCATAGATCGAGACCGATATTAAAAAAGTTGGATCTAAATGTCAAGATTGTTGAAGTAGGCCAGCCAAGAAAAACTCCAAACATACCAGAATCAGCACATAAATATACCATCATAACGACCCAAAACTATTAGAATATAGAGCGCCAGGATCATTTGCCTATTTAATGCATCACTTTTCTTCATCGTTTAATGCGATATCATCATTATGCATGTCACAAAAAGCTCGTGATCAGTTTATGTCATATACAAGAGAAAATAATGATGATTTTGATGGACCTGTTATCAGTAAGTTGTTGTGGTAACATAATATTATGCTCTTACACAATGGAATATCTCACAAATATAAACCTCTACTGTTTCAAAGATACAAGTGTCCTCGGCCAATCGGATATGCCATTATTGAAACCGCTAACATTGTTTGATGAGCTAAACAATCCGATACTGAATCAATATCCAAAGTTCAATATCACAGAGTTTTTATCGGGTTGTAATTTCGCATTAGACAAGTTTCATAAAGCAAAAGATAGTTTTTTACCCGGGCTTGCCCAGGCGTTTGATGATGAAGACGAGCAAGCAGCCAAAAAATGGACAAACAAGAACATTTTATCCGACGACGAAATCGCAAATTTCAATAAGATGATTACTCCTGAATGTTCTGAGATTTGTATGCATGAAAGTATGCAACGCGCCATCAATGAGCGTGTGTATGAGCATATGAAGAAAGAGGAACCTGAGTCATTCACTGATATAATCAACACAAATGTTGGAGACATTTGTGTTGGAAATATCGCCCTCATGTCTGTTCGCGTGGAGGATATATACCCTCCTGTCTTTCAAGATGATAAAAAGAAAGACAATGATCCTAATGCGCCTCTTGAAGATGAATCTCTGTCGCCTCCAGTAGATGATTCAGCACAAGTAGTTTTACAAGTTGAGGTACTTTATGAGCTAAAACAATCCCCAGTAAGTGAAAAGGGAGAGACGTTGGAGAGGACATATGTAATGGTAGGTAAATTTGAAGGTTGCCTGGCTGGCCATCCAAGTAACGATGATGACCTAAAGTGGCGAATAGCATCGTATAGGCCCGCTGTTGAATGGGTTTAATTTCTGATAAAAGATATATAACAGAGTTAGCTCAGTATTAAGATTACATGCTAGTATCTCGCTTAAGAGCTCGCTTCAAAAAATCTCTCTTTCTCCGTCGAGGCGTTGTTTCATCAGGAGTTGGCGCAGGTGGTGTATTGGAGTACACGGGCTCATCTTGCCTACTTACTGGTGTTGCAGGTAGATTAGTAGAGCCTTCTCTTGACCCCCCTCTCTTATTTCTTCTACTACCTGACTTAACAGAGAGAGACGTTCTCTTGCCTGCACCCTTATTTGGGATAACACTAAGAGATAGGCGTCTAGGGGCGTCAAGAGACATGCCACCAAATGAAGAATTCACACTGCCCTCAGTCATATGAAACATGTCATAAGCATCATTATCCAGATCATCATCATCATCACCTGAACTAACACTATTATCATCTTCATCATCACCGAGGGAGGGTATCAAACGCTTCACAATGGTAAGAGTTCTTGAAGATGCGCGTTTTATAGTTTATGAAGATGAAAGAGAAGTGATTGCAACATATGTTAGTACATGCGGCTTGCAAAGGCAATCACACAAGGCAAACTAAGTTCAAATGAAGTATTCGAATGGTCGAGTCTTCATATTGAACACACCATAACACACAACAAAACAACACAGACTCGGACTTTCCTTGTGACAGATGGGTCTACACTCATCACCCTGTAGAACTTCGCTTCATCGAATTCTACACCGTACTCTTGAAGCTGTAAGCTAATCTTGAGGACCAACATTTTAGTTTCAACTTTACAGAACCGTCCATCATTATTCTTATCACTAAGCATGACAATTTTTATGATATCTTGTACGATTCTTTGTCTCAGATTATCTCTCATTTGAGATAAGATTATTTCATTCTCCTTAACAAGATCAACCAGCTTATCAACATTCCCATGTTGTTCAGCTGCGATACTTCTAAGTTCAGCTTCTACTACAGTTGCCCTTTCAGCTTCAGGCTGAAGGAAGTCTATTTCCTCTGTGAGGGTATCAACTTCCATCTCTAAATGGTTGGCATCCTCTCGTAGCATATTATTTAATCTTCTTAATCCTGGGATGGGGAGGACACGGTGAGAAATAAACACATATAATAAAACACATCATATGATAATTTATAGAAACACATACCAGGAAGTTTAACTATACGAAATTCCTTGTATGCAGCATAGGGTACATTCGCAACAACCACTGCAGCCATTACTATTACTGCAACAACTGGGGCAAATACGATTGATGCGGCTGATGCAACCACTCCTCCCACTAGGCATGTCGAAACTATAAATTATGGGGAGAAAGATACATAAATAAGAAATGATATAAGGGAAGAGATTGTATTATTATATGTATATCACACAACTTACCCAAAGCGATCTTTATTATTTGGAAAGCTGTCGGTTTTACCTTAACTGATACAGTTGAAGATGAATATAGAGAACTCTCATTACTCGAGGCACTTGATATCGAGTCTTCATCTACTTCGATGAGGGGAGTGAGTAAATTATCTGCTTTGGAACTAAGTGCGTGCACTTGCGCCTTCCCTCTCCAACTTCTCATGTTATTATTATTATTATATTATCGAATACTATACTTATTGTCAGGCAAGGCATTGCTATATGTATTTCGACTACATACAATACATAGAGGTAAGAGGTTTGTTTGCAGCATTTTTTCTCAAATGGCTTTTTGCATTGAGACGCGTGGCATTAGAAAGGTAACCCAACAATACGGACAATCATCGTCGTACTACTCGAACCTCTTTTCTAATATATAATATACTCGCTCCAAATACATAGGAGAAAGAGAGGGGAGGTGTACTCGCAGTTGTGCTTTCAGCAGTAGGATACTCTTTCATCATTTCCAATAACAGCATTTCAAAAGTAAAAGATCGTGCAATCATATCACTCGCATTACCTAGTATGAGCTTTTGGCATAGGCTACTATACTATATTATATCATTTTACGGTTTGCAAAGGTGATACAATAAAATCCATCATTACCCAGTAATGTATAATATACGCGGTGTCCTCTTCCGATGTACAATTAGAGGCGGTCACGCGTCATTAGCAGTGATAGTCACACATGATGATAGTGTATCTTCTCATCAGCAAGTAAATGTGGACGAGAGGATGGTACTAGTTGTGATTAGATTAGGAGGTCCTGAGTGGAATAACAAATTAGATGATAATACCCAGCCAATACACAATAGAACAGTAGACCAAGAGAATGATATGATGGCATTGCGATCAAATATAAAACGATTATGTAAACTGGGTAATGAGTTGGAGTTTTATGGGGAATATGCAGAGCAAACCGATGCATTGCAAACTGAACCTACTACAAATTATACAAATACAAGTGCATCAACTGATTGGAACAACTGGACAAGATTTATTGTAGATTATTATCTACCATCTACCACAACCAACTCTTCTGAGAACGAAAGTAGTAATGTGCGCATCTATCAAGCATTAAAGTGGAATCCAATTCAGTGTCAGCAGACAAGATCAAGGTACTTTGTTTCTCCTACAAAGAAACAACAACAGAAGAAGAAGAAGAATGCAAAAGATGATACAGAACAATCTAAATCAAGACATAGTGGTGGTGGCATAGGAAAGAGGAAACAAGGTGAAATAGTAGCAAACTTTTTGCTATGGATGCTATCTAATCATAATGATACAGATAAGAGGTGTAGTGATAATGATGCAACAACAGATATGCCTGCAAATGACGAAGCTCAACAGTATTTGTTTATGAAACGGTGGGTACCTCTGCACCCCTCTCTCGAAGAGAAGCAATCAAACACATCTGATAATACAGAGACAAGCAAACTAAACATCCTAGACGCTGCTGGTGGTGCAGGTCATGTTTCTCTTGCTTTAGCACTAAGAGGGGTAAACTCTTGTGTTGTCGACCCACGCAAGACAGTTGGTAAACTCCCTGGTAGAGAGAGGAAAGTTCTCAAAAAGAACCAAGCTTCCTTTTCTGCATACCGAGCTTGGTTTGGATCCAGACCAAAAGGTGTAGACAGCTTTTACCGAGAGGGTTATTCTTCGGCTAATAGTAATGAAACAAGCTCGCCATTGGAAGATCCACTTTCACTACCGATTTGTTCCATGTGTTCAGAGGACAATCTTCTGTCTACTTGCAACGCGATTGTGGCCCTACATCCAGACGAAGCACCGGAATCATTGTTGAAACTGCTGTGGAGAATGAGACACCATTTGTGGTCGTACCTTGCTGTGTCTTCTCACGTCTATTTCCCGAACGGATCAAACCAAGTAAAGAAGGGGAAAACAACATCGTCAGTACTTACTTTGAGTTGATCGATTGGCTGGTAGCCAAGCACCCAGCTATCAATGTAACTCGTTTACCATTCAAAGGAGCCAACCTTGCTCTCTGGGCAACCTTTGATAACAAAAGTAAGTCTACCTAAGTTACTCAAGCTTGTACCTCTTTAACTATACTATTGATTAGTTGAGATAGGGTTGTCTAGTTACTCAGCTTCTTCAGGAGCTATGTTAGACCCCCAATCGTGGGCCCAGCGGAGGGTGTGAGGAGGCAGGATACCTCAAAGGATACCGTACCGTGCTCATTTCGTCGTTTTTTTATGAGTTGATGTCTGATGTTGATTGTCGATTGATTGGAAGATAAAAGCAGTAGTATCACAGACAGGAGATATATAGCATCATTATCTAAAGAAGGACGCAATAGTGTCTCCACGCCTGTTTAGGTACTCTCCAACATTTCGTTTTGATAATTGTAACACCATCTCGAATCTCGACTCTTTATAAATAAAAATGTAAGTACTATTAATTTGGTAATGGTGCCTCTCTCGTTCCCTTCATGATATCTAAACCACTGCCAAATCTGCACTGTTTCTACTTCAATAGGAAACTAATTGCATCACAAGTTGATATTCTACTTGATCAAACACGGTCTTTCATTAGTAGATTGGAATTTCCATCATGGGATGAATATATAGAAGCATCTTCTACTGCAATTCATGATTTACGAGCTGCAAGTATATCATCTTGGAAATTAACATACTTATCATTCCGACCAATATTTATATTATTGGGAATTCTCAGTCACTATCTTGCCATATTACTACGAATAATTGCCAAACATTCAATAGCACATGGTTGGAAGGCCATTAAGGAGGGGTATTATCAATTCCGTGTGGCATCAGTATGGTTTATTAAATTTCAGAAAGAGTTACCATCATCAGCTAAATATGCTGAATTAGGTGTACTGTCAGTATTGGCTACACTTTGGTTACTTCGTAGACATGTGAGAAAATATCACTATGCAGAACGGATAAGTAAATGGTATAGTAATAAGAAACGGTTGGCATTGAGAAAGTATCATAGAGGTGTGGAACGTGTTGCAGAGACTTCTTCTGTATTGGCAACGTTGTTACCCCATTTGCTATATCTAGCATTTGCTATTGCTATCAAGAGAGTAGTTCCAAGTTTGGTCACCTACTTTGCAACACGCACATACTTGTGTTCTATTATTAGTTTTTGGCATCCATTATATCTGACATTTTCAGTGTTGGGAAGATTATTACCTCATTTGAGAAAGTACAAAGATGCTGAATCAGAATCCGAGGATCATACATCCACAAAGTCTAGAAAGAAAGAAACAACAACTCCATCTAAATTGAAGCAACAGAAACAACAAAAGACTGACTTAGAAGAGCTTAGAGTAGAAGCTATCGATTTACTCAAGTATTGGGTAGTTTCTGCAATCCTACTTGCAATTGTACGCACTGGAAAGCTCTTGCCTCTCATTGGACAAATACTCAATGTGACCGATACTACTATGGACACTGCCTCATCAACAACTCCTGCTGCCAAAGGTTTCTTCAACAGAACTACCAAAGCTACTGGACTATATTCGAAACTTCGCCTTTCTGGTAAGTTTGTGGAGGAAGTTACACTCGGTTTCATGATTTGGCTTCGGTTTATGCCAGCATCGATAACAGGTGATGAAGTAAAAGACAACGTGACAAACGCTCTATCTCCAATGAGACCATCTACTATCGGCGCCAAGAAAGCTCCCGCTGGAAAAAGAACGGAATCAAAGGGCGTTGATAAACACAGACCAGTGGATATCCTATATAGCAAGCTATCTCCATTTGTCCTTTCAGCAGTGAAATCATCAGCCTTCCTTACGAAGAGAGCGTTTGGAGACTCTCGAAATGAGGGGTCTACTTTCATGTTGGGAGCGATACAAAAGCTGCAGTCTTTCCTTGACCTATTTGTTTTGGTGAGATTGATGAAGAAAGAAACGAAAGATTGGCTCATTGTAACCATGGTCGAGAGCTCGGCGTTGTTGCCCGCACTCACCACATTGTTGATGCCAAGCTACTTTACAAACTATGGAGTTATCTATGTGAGTCTTGTCGTACCTGCAGGGTACTCCATTTCATGTTGCAATGAAATACAAAGATCTAGTTCTGAGATGATTGACAATGTACTAGTGCTGGAAGACACTTCTCGCTATCTCCAATTTTGGATGGTACATGCAGGTATTACATTACTTCTCGCATCGTTTGCACCGCTATTAGCTTGGATACCTTTGTCAACACACGCTACATGGTTACTGTGGGCATATATTCAATTGGAGACCAGTACATTAAAGTTTTATGGCTGGTTCGAGAGTGAGCTGGGAAAGAAGAGTTTAGATGAGACTGTTGTTGTGAGCACGACAAAGAGAATCATTTCCGCCTTACCATCGAATGTTGATGCAAGCGAGAAGGTTGAACAATCAGAAGGAGATGACAAGAAAAAAGTAGAATAGAATTCATTTTATATAATCATATAGTTGGTTCGACTATAACTGGTAATGACAGAAAGGATCTTTACATTATATGACATAACTTTTTATCTACCTTCTACCACTCCTACCCTTGACTAAACTACTTCGTCTGGATGACTTCTTCTTATCACAAGTCATGAGTGATAATCCTGTTGATCGTGACGGATCCATGGCATCGCCGCCGCCACCCCCACTACCACAAGATGCTCGAGCATCGTCATCTGCCATATAAAACATATCATAAATATCATCATCATCATCTTCACTATCATATTCATCATCGGTACCACTACCAACACTACTTCCATCATCATCATCAGCACTCTCAGCCTTGGGAAGTAGCTTCTGAACAATGGCAATAACTCCGGGTACCGATGGATTGCTCCCGATAGCTTTTAGGAACTTATCAGAATCAAATTGTACACCATACTCTTGTAATGATAGACGAATACGAAGGGCTAATGTCTTGGCTTCTGATTTGTCTATAGTTTGATCATTGTCCCGATCACTCTTGACGACAATTGTGATGATATCTTGAACGATTCTTTGTCGTAAGTTGTCCTGTAGTATTGAGAGAGCAATGGGGTTAGATTATATCGCAAAGGGCGAATACACACATAACACGTCAGACATATAATATAAAGCACACAGCATACTCTCTTACCCTCATCTTGGCCAGAATCACTTCATTCTCTTTTACCAATTCGACGAATTTATTCACATTAACCTCCTGCTTTTCAGCAATACCTCGTAGTTCCTCTTCAACAGATGCAGCTCTATCAGCCTCTGGTTCTAATAAATCAATCTCTTCAGACAAATCATCAACCGCATCTTCTAAATTGTTTGCATCTTCACGTAACTTATTATTCATGGCACGTAATGATGGTATTTTATCCATTTGTCTTTCCTTGAATAATGCATAGGGTGCATTTGCAATGCATATACCACCCATGACAAAGATGGCAATGGCCGGAGAGAGTACCATTGCACCAACTGATGCAGCACATCCTACTGATACTCCAATGTAGACTGCAGTATGAAGAAGGATGATATACATAATATGTGAGTGTTTTGATGGCATACCTAGAATGATATATAAAAGCCTTACAATGCCTCCGTGTAGGTTGCTACTTAAATGAAGACCAGTTGACACCCATATATAAAAACATTTGTCAATATTACAATAAAATAATAACTCCTCACCTAGAAATGTCTTAAGCTTTTGCAATGGTCCCTTCTTCACTGTCTCCATCTTGGAACTAGCATTCGAATCATCACTATCTATACTAGATTCTTCATCTGATAATAATGGCGCAAGCATCCCCTCAGCTTTTTTATTTGCCATACGTGTAGCAAGTCGAGCAGTCGACATGTTTATTTCTTATTTTTTACACTGCAAAATATATGTTTTTACTGTCGATTATACACACCGGCAATAACAGGCAAATAAATAATACCTTGTCTTTGCAATATGTTTTTTACGATCAACTGACTACGCGCCGATATTGCTGACAAATATATTGCCAATCAAATACACTGTTAGTTTTATAAAAGTTATTGCCTATGTTGCCTCTTTATGTCACTAAATTTTTGAGGTATCCTTACTAAAAAATCTCTACTCTCATAAAATACCTACTTTAAAAATTGTTAGACAAATATGGTGAAGATTACGCATGCTAGTTCCAAGATGGAGACAGTGAAGAAGGGACCATTGCAAAAGCTTAAGACATTTCTAGGTGAGGAGTTATTATTTTATTGTAATATTGACAAA
>Ga0214481_101071_pt1 | contig 12072 bp, 8 predicted proteins | sample M1_20Mar14CPVII9_4_FD_165057 | JGI IMG/M metagenome (GOLD analysis project Ga0214481, IMG submission 165057) | Marine eukaryotic communities from Monterey Bay, California, United States - M1_20Mar14CPVII9sort6BwellG10 | ecosystem: Environmental > Aquatic > Marine > Unclassified | place: USA...
TCGCCTTTAACTTCAGTGTTGCATTCTTCTTTTGGTGCCGTTGGTGGGTATATCCAATTGAATCATTTGCTCTTCTTGATGAAGTGAAGGCCGACCCAGAATTGAATGAGGGAATCATTTTAAAGGTATTGTATGCTTCAGGTCTACTCATGGGCTTATTTAATTTGGGGATTGCAGCGGATGTTCTTCCAAAATGTGTAAGATACATCAAAAGGGCAATGGACGGAGTCACTCCGATTGATACCAAAGAGATTTCCTCTAGTAGAGACTCCATGATTAGTAGGCGTAGGAGTAGTATCATGAAGGTAGTTGATGTAGTGAGCCCAACGAAACGATATTCTCTGACTACAGGAATGAATATGAATGCTGTGGAGGATATAGTGAATACTAAGAAGAACGAAGAAGACGATGACCTTGATTCAGACGACCTAAAGAACTTAAACAAGACTTTGAGCAGTATGAACAGCAAGAAGGATAGTTAAAATCACCAGGCATGAATTGAGTATGTTCGATGTTGTGTTGTCTATGTTTTGAAAACAGTGTAAAACTAAGTTGTAATACTATACTGTTTTAATTCTAGATGTATCCTTTTGTCACCTTTTCTCTATGTACAACTTCTCTCTGTACACTATACAACTCCTCCCTACTTGATAGTATGCTAAGATCCTCTATATGTTGAATATGACCATGGACTCACCAACAGGGGTACATGATAATGTTCTGTAGGATCGTCAAGACCAAATCGAAGTGGTACAATATCTAAGAACGGAGAGCCCGACAATCTGCTCATTGAATACTTTGCAAAGTAATCACCAACATAAAACTGCCATTCATATTGACCTACATCAAACTCAACACCTTTTAATGCTGGTCCATCTAACCTACCATCGGAGTTGGTTACAAATGATTTGAGTAGTATACATTGTTGTGTCCTATTTCCATTCTGTTCCGATCCATCCTCATACCGATACAGCTCAATACGCATCCCCGAAGCAGGACTACCATTTGCAGTATCTAGCACATGACATGTCAAAAATCCCCCATGTCCATTAGCACCCTCTGCAAAGTCAACTTTGGAAAGTAATCTCATCCATGCAATCTTATCAACTTGTGATAAAGCACATGATATCTCCTCTTCTATTGATGATGAAACACGGCCTTCTAATGCCGAAAGAACTGTATACTTTGAAGCGTTTCTTACCGCCAAAATGAAAGGAAACTCGAATCTCTCCTTGTATTGGTTATTGAGTGAATGAAACTTTGTACGCTCATCTGGTGTTAATGTAGATAAACCTGCACGGCCTTGTTCCTGCCTACTCTCTTGTGTGATATCCACTTTATCATCTTTGCTACTATCATTCTTAGGGATAGGATCAAGCTTGAGGCATAGATCAGGATGCATTCTTAATAATTGCAATTGTTTCTCTCTACCACAATTTTTAATATATTGTTTAATCTCATCAAATAGTATCTTTACATTTACAATGCGTTCGTTAGTGGCTGTAACTATAGTACTATCAAGAGAAGGCGATAGATTATCATTGTAAAATTGTTCCACTATCCATGGTGTTTTTTCATATATTCCTATATTGCAAAGATGTAAAGGGAAGGGTGTTAGTTCGTAAGTATGCACATATCATCTCAAGTCTCATATCATCATTGAAAGTAATAATGTTTCGTTACCTCCAATGGCTGCATAGAACTCTTCCGCTGGAAGTGATAGTAGTACATTCAGCTTGATTTTATCTTCAGCCATGACTAGTGATATGGTTGTATGGTTGTATGTATTAATATTATTCCACTAAATAACCTCTCGACCTCCGTCGCCATGATACTTTTCGCCCCTGAGGCTAAGGATACCGAGGGATAGGCAGAGTTTAGTATAGGATAGTTTGTGAGACACCACTGCATGCACTGTAGTCTATCCTCTTCGACATGTAGAGACAGGTCTTTACCTATACTTCTAGTATTTATAAAGATGAGTATTATACTGGGTGACATCAAACTTTACCATTTAACTTTTTACATCACACTCGTCAATACTTGTTCACTCTTGTATCTTTCTTCTTGTACCCATGGTATGACATTAGCAGTTGTACTGCTCTTGTACGAGTAAGTGTATAGCTTGTACACACACTTTCATTACAGGTACCTTAAACGTTTGGTTTGTTACAATGAAAGAACCCACTCCCCTCATACTCGACTAGAGGAATCAACACACCAAACGGACTATAATCATAATCGTAGATACCAGTTTCAAAGGCAACATTGCGGCGTCTCATTTCGTAAAAGTCGACGCCAACTGGTGAACCTTTGGTTGTGGGTGCACTGATAAGTAATGTACTATTGTCTTGATCTCCCAATCCACTGAATGCATTGTCCCAGAAGGCGTGATACTCTTCCTCCTTGAAATTGCCTGAATATCTATCTGGTGCTAGTAACTTTCCATACCAACGTCGACCAGTAAACGAGAGAGCAAATGTATAGTTATTCATCAGCTTTTGAAAGTCTTCAGTTTGGTTGTTGATCTCGAAGAAATCATCATCTTCAAAGAATTGTTCGTTGTAGTGTTGGTGTAGTGGTAAAGCCTCTGTACCATTCGGAGGATACTCAACATTATAATACTGATCAGTCTCATCCTCAGGATATCCAAGTCGCATTAGACTTGTAGGCTTGCCCGAAAGATTACGAAGAACGTAAACGGGGCGACCATATACCTCGACGAAATCAACTTCATCATCATTTGGATCGCCGAGCAAAGTTAGCTCGGTTGAGACATCCTTTTCAGCTGTTATTATGATGATATCATACGATTAGATTGCGAGTCATGAATGAAATAGCAAGGACAGGATGAGATTGAAAGATACAGTAGGTGCCACTTACATCTAATGACATCACAAGGTCTTTCAAATTCACAGAAGATGCCAAAATGATCTTCATTACAATCACAACTCTCGTCAACACATACTCCATTGTAGTTGCACGTCTCATCTTGCCCAACTTCACATTCGTTACATTCGATCGAAACCCTGTACTCACTTTCTACCAAACCTTTCCAGACAAACCATTCCACTTCCTCTGCCAGTTCGATAATGTCAAACGAGTCAGTATTTGGAGACCTGAGCAACCATGAGCAGTCATTCTAGTTCAGAGAGCAAATCATATGAGTCGTTAGTTTAGTACACGTGATAATGGTGTGTCAGTAAGAGTACTCACCTCTTCCTCCTCATTTGGTGACGTTCGTATGTCCTGGTGCTGGAAGACCCAAGTCTCTATTTGAGGACAACTGTAGTAGGGCAGAAAAAGTATGTAGAAAGTGAGTGATATATGTAAAGATAAATCGAAATACATATGAGAAAAGAAGACTTACTAGATGATCTCAGCTGGAACAGTTTCCAGAAAAGGGTCGCCGTCTTCTTTGTTCATTTCAGTATACTTGGGTCGGCCGTTAGCTCTTCCATTCTCCTTGTAGATTCCTGATAGTAGTAGAGCGATTGAGATTTCAGTAAAGATACATCAAGTAGAGAAGTAAGGATACTATATTGGTATCCACTTATCTTTCAGTACAATTACACTGATACATAAGTCGATTGCTTACCATTGAAATGAGAGAATACAAGCAGCCTTTTCTCAAATTCACCATCTGCATTCTTGACGTATGCTTCTTCAAGTACGTCATCGCCAAATGAAACAGTCACAGAATCACATCGATACTTGCCTTCCCTCTGAGTTAGGGTTAAGTATGTCAAACTTCCAATGCCAATACATATGTTCAACAAGTATACAACTCTTATGAACCGCTTTGTCCATCTCCTTAGTGTATGAGATTGTGAGTTTGTCTCAATACATGGCAAATCATTTGTAGCTAATCTTAGACTTCGTCCAAAGAAACCTCGCTTACTGATGGCAAAGATTACATCATCACTGCGGTCGTCATGGTTAGTAGCTGTGCAGATAAGTTATCTACAAGTACATTAAAACAACAATACAATACTTACATGTTTTCAATGAACTCAAGAGCGAGAACTAAAAGATAAATTGAAGAAGTAACTGTTAGTAGTCATGTCAATCAAATAAGGCAAATGAAAGCTAGATGACTTTACCGTCAAAGAATATATCAAGTACTGTCTCCTCTTGTACTACAACGAGGAATAGACAACATAGAAACGTGTATCCAACAGCTAGACGTAGTAAAGCCGGCAGTACAATTCTTTTCATATCAAATCCTCTCATTGCATACATATTACGTGTAGAGCTAGAGGCAGTAGCTACCCGTTGCTCAACACCCTTTCCTATGAGTTCTAACCCTGTTGGTATCTCTGTAAATCAAAAATATATGCAAATAATGAGTATATGACTATATACTAAACGAGAAAAGGTGATAAGTACTTACCATCCTCCATGAGCACACCAATTAAGATGCCAAGATATTGGGCCATTCTCACTTCACTTTGTACACCAGCAGGCAAACCTGGGAATGAGAAGATGATTTTCATTCGAGAAGAAGAGAGGAGGAGGGTAAGGTTAGGTTTATGCAAGAGCATATCATATGCAAAAAACATTGCAATTTGCTTACCGAGAAAATTCCCCGATTCTCCATTGTCCAACTCATTCTTCAATGCAAGTACCAATGCAAACAAACTAAGAAACACTGAAACTATCCCAGTAAAGAAGGGGATTGACATGATCTTCTCAGTCATTAAAAGAGAGTATGTAGACTCTGGTAACTCATATTCATCGTACTTTGCTTCGACTGCACTTTCAGTCATCTCCCCTTCCTGACCTAAAGTACGACGTCTTTTTGATTGATTAGCATTCTCAACATCTTCCTTCAATGAATTTCTCTTGGTAGCCATGAAAGGATCATCCTTCTCATCATCACTGTTGTCAATCTGTTGTAATAAACCAACCTTCTCCAGAGCATCCATGCGTTCTTGCATATATTTAGTTTGCTTCACAAGTGCATTAAAGTCTGTCAATGTTGGGGTATTAGTGGTATTATCTTCGAAGACACCGCTAGCTATACTAGATACAAATCGAACAGAAGTAGTACCATTGGAAGTATATTCTTCATCTTTAGGAGAAGGGTTGTTTGAGTTTGTCATGATATTTTGATGTTTGTTTTCTCCAGTTTGAGAGTATAATATTATTTATTGCAATGTAAAGAAGCAACTGATTATTCAAGTAATTATGATGATGGTAGTAACATAGGGCAATGCAGTCTCATTATATCCGTCTATATATTATAATAGTACCTTATCACCACGTACAATATCGAGAGCAGAGGAGAGCAATGCAAAGTGTCATAATGTCTCTCTTTTATGGTGGTGGTATCCTTGATTAGTGCGCACGAAGAAAGAATTAGTTGGTAGTTAGTAGGTGAAGTGCTCATTAATAGAGGAGTAACAAAGGGATATGTATCATAGATAGGTATGTGTTTCTATAGTGTGGTTTTGGACGGATATTTATATGATGCTACCGCAAACAACATATCTTTTGCAAACATATCTTATGCCACAATCAAACTCTCATAATAAATTTTATACCTCTTATTCCCTGCTAATATATAATAATAAACAGACTGCAAATAAGTATCATTACAAATAAAGAAAAGATGAAATTCATAACAGCTCTATCAATAATAGCATCTTCGTTGTCGATTTGCAATCCAATATCTGCATTTATATCGGTATCCTACACATCATCAACTACACTCGTCAGAGATGTAGCTCCATTGCAAATACACCAAGCTGAAGGGGAAAGTAGAATATGGTACAAACAGGGCAGAAGTATATTGTCTTCATCATGTCTGTATGCATCACCAAAATCTTCTTTGCCACCATTGTCCAGTGGAAGTCAAACTTCATCTCCATCCTCTCTCAAAAGTACAAAAACAGACAGTGAAGAAGATACAAAAAGTAAAGACAAACTACGACAATTAACACTGTACAATTCACTGTCACGATCAAAAACACCCTTTATACCACAATCACCAGATATTGTATCAATGTACACATGTGGACCAACAGTTTATGACTCAGCACATGTTGGTAATTTCCGTGCCTTCCTAACATATGATGTATTAAAACGTGTATTAACATACCTCGGGTATAATGTTGATCATATATGTAACCTAACAGATGTTGATGATAAGATTATTAAACGATGTGATCGTGAGAATGTTAGTTTATTAGAATTAACACGAAAGTTTGAGAATAAGTTTTTTGATGATTTGGAAGCATTGAATATTGTAAAGGCTAGAGAATATCCACGTGCTACCGATCATATTGATGAAATGGCACAATTGATTATAGATTTGGAGGGTAATGGATTGGCATATCAAAGTGATGAGGGTAGTTGGTACTTCTCTGTGGGTAAGAAGGAGGGTTATGGTACACGATTAGTTCAGTTAGATCCTGATCAATTAAAAAAGGGTGCAAGTTCCGAAACAGGTGGAGGTGGATCAGTCGCGGGGTTAGATGCAGATGAATATGATGCAGAAAAGGAAGGTGTACGTGACTTTTGTTTATGGAAGGCATATAAACCAGAGTTTGACCGTGAAGATGCAATTTGGGATCCTGTCGTTACAATGGAAGACGGGACAACAAAGAGTATAGGCAAGGGAAGACCAGGATGGCATTTAGAATGTAGTGCCATGGCACGAAAATATCTTGGTGATACTATTGACGTCCATGCCGGTGGTATAGATCTCAAGTTTCCACATCATGAGAATGAAATTGCCCAAAGTGAGGGAGCTAATTGTGCACCATTCTGTAATTGTTGGGTACATAATGGCTTTGTGAACATTGGCGATGAAAAGATGAGCAAGTCCAAGGGTAACTTTTTAACATTGAGAACTGCTTGTCCAACATCAGATGATGTTCGAGCATACCGATACTTGGTTGTTAGTTCCCAATATCGTAATCCATTAAGCTTCACTGATGCGGCGCTGGGTGCTGCCAAGGGCGCATTGAAACGATTAGATAAGGTAAATGCCATGATTGGAGATGCACTGAAGGATGGAGTTGACATATCAAACAGTAAAGAGAGTGATATGACAACCACTGTAGAGAAAGAACTTGCAAACTTCGAGGTTGCAATTGCTGATGATTTGAGTATGCCTCGTGCATCGGCAAGTCTCTTCTCATTAGTCAAGTTGGCAGAGAAGGAATTCAAACGAGTTGCCAAAGCCGCAAAAGATGTTGATGGCGATGAAAGTAAGGTAGTGCCACCCCTAGACATTGTAGGGCTTGCAAGTATACAACAAGCATTAGATAAGATGGATCAAGTCTTTGGTATATATTATGAGGTACCAAAAGAGAAGGGAGTGGAGAACGATGATGAAGATGATGATACAGAGCTATCGGTTCCAGATGATGTCATGGATCTAGTATCACAACGAACGGTGGCCAAGGATGCCAAAGATTGGGAACTTGCAGACTCTCTGCGAGCAAAGATTAAAGAATTAGGGTTCGCAGTAAAAGATGTAAAGGGTGGAGAACCTGTGGTGACGAAGTCATAGCCTAATAAATTAATGGTATAGTTGACTAAAGCAGGCATTATATTATAAAGTTTTGACTGCCAAATATACAAATAGGCTGGAAACTATCTCAGACCAGAATCATCTAGCGTGCACTATTCTTCTCTTTCACACAAAACTAACCAACATCAATCATGAATTACGAAATACAAATCAAACAATATCCTCCGCGATAAGGTGATTCCACATCACCCAAATTAAATACAACATCCCTCAACTCAACTCCTCACCTCGCCGGTGATTCCATACTCAAGGCCATGAAAAGACCCTTACTGTCATCAATCTTGGGATATCCAACAAACTTGTGTTCATCTTGGTAATGATCAAATGCCTCCTTCCTAAGTTTGTCAGACTCCTCAATGGCAAGTGACACACTCTTGAGCATCCAATTGATACGTTCGGTTGCCAAGGTAACATCACCCACCAAGGTACTAGTCGTTGACTCCAATGTGGCACCTTCTACAGCCTTGACAAGTTCCGACTCCTTCATAGGAACGACAAAATCTAAATCATGCATCTCTGGTGGTTGATGATTCTCCACCAAATGATTAACTTCCACCAATGTATCCTTCCATAAACGTTCTTCCTTCTCCAACTTTTGAATTTCTACCATTAACTTTGTAACCTCCTGCCATAACTCTTTATTGCGTGGATGATTATGTTTCTTCTCACGCTTTTGACGTTCATACCGTTCATGACGTGAATGTGCACGTGCCTCCTTACGATCCTTCTTGGCCTTGGCATCTACAAGTTTTTGTTGTGCAGTTTCTTGTTTCAAACGTTGGACACGGAGTTCTTCACGTTCCTTCTCACGAGTACGCCATGCCTCACCGGCTACCTTCATTGCCTCACCTGTACACTTGGTTACGACACGACGACAAGTTTCAATTGCCTTGACAACCTCTGTACCTTGAGAATCGGGCTTGCCATCCTGGGCATATCGTTGTGCCTTGGCCTGCTTTTCCTTCAATACGACATTCGTCTCATATGCAATAGAGGGTAGAATAACCTCCTGTAAGGAAAGTAAGTTAGTTCCAGCACGGTTAAGTTGATATTGATGTGATGGACTACCAACCGCGACGGCCTGATCATGGAAATGACCAAGAGTCTTAGTCCGGGGTAGTGGAATGGAGTCAGATGGGAACTCAAATGTATTCTCATACGTTGCTGATTCGGTAGCATCTTCCATTTCCATTAAAAACTGAGGCCCCAAAGATGATTTCCTTGCATTAGATTGACGAGTCGACTTTGAAACACTCTTCTCCGCAGCCTTCCTACTGCCAACTACTGGATTCTTCTCCAATGAATCATCATCCATAACATCCTCGGGTAATAAATAATTAGCCGTGGGCACTGATGCACGGAAACGTTTAATAACACGACGTTGACTATTTGGTGTTGGTGCCGGTTGTTGTGAACGTACATTATCTCCCTTGGATGGTTTCTCAGGTGATAACATTGTCATATCACTATCCTGTGATAGAGTAGTAGGTGCCTTGGTGGTGACAACCTTCTTTGGTAACTGTTGTTTACGACTTGATCCCAAGCTTGGTAGTGCAAGCTTCTTCGTCTTTGAGGCACTTTGTGTTGTCAATGTTCGCGATGATGTTGAACCACTTGCAGATCCGCCGGAACTCAATGCCATGTTACTACTTGAACTTCCTCCAGTGGTGGAAGTGACTGGCAAACTTAATCGTTTACCTTCAGCCTCCTTCAAGGAATAGGTGCCATTTGGAGATAATGCCTTCTTTTGTGTGTTGGTGGCGTTTGCAGTTGTGGCACGCCTCTGCTGTTGCTGTTTGGGAGAAGACACGCCACTCATCTTCTTGGGTGATTGATTACCACGTGAAGGTGAACGATTGGGCGAGATATCCCCAAGTGGTGACCGAACAGGACTCCTATTAGGTGATGATAAACTAGTATTCGATGTCGATGAACGTCCACGGATGGGTGATAAACTACCACTCCTCTTGACACCAATGGATGTAGCTGATACATCATTCTCACCACCATTACCAATCATACTACTGTTATTCTTCTGTTGATTGTTTGCTACATTCTTGACAAATGAATTTTCCAACGAGGTACGGATTGGACTCCAACTATCACCCAGCATGCCTGATTCATCACCGGTGGTATTTAATCCAGAACTTGATGATGATGAAATGTGCGATACATTAAGTTGATTTTGGGAACGACGTCCTCCTCCACCATTATTATTTGATGGACGTGATAAACGTGCCTGACCAACTTGACCTGTTGTATTCTTACGGCTACCAACACGTTTTGATACATTATTATTATTAGTATCCTTGGGAGTATCCATATTAAATGAACCCAAGGAACTTCTCCTACCACCTAGGGAATGTCGACTAACATTACTTTTACGTCCAGTATTCAATTGTGATTCATTCAATTGAACAGATGTTGGAATATTATTATTATAATTTGAATCTTCGTTATCAATTAAACCACCATTATTATTACCACCAATTGTACTCCAATTACTTAATGAATTACGTCCCAACATGAAACCAACAGACTGACGTCCATAATTACGTGAAGTCTCTTGTTGATCACTTTCTTCAGTTTCCTCGCTCATTAGAGAATCACGTTGATTATTATTATTTTGCTTCTGTTGACTTTTTACTAATTCTTCATAAGTTCGTCCAGACGTTGTTAATTCCTCACAATTTGTGTTGTTATCAAATTCGTCTGTTAATTGATTCATATCTTCGTTGGATAGTGAGTAAGGTGAGGTTTGGGAGGAGGTTTCACCTTCCTCTTCGTTATTATTATTTTGTTGTTGTTGTTGTTTGTTTGGAGGTGGTGAAAAGAGTGATGGACGTTCACGTCTCATTGTTCTTGTAATCATGATTGGATAAAGCTAGAGATTAAATTAAAAGAGTGGCTGTGTTTTACTAGTTGTGGTCTATTTGATTGCTGCTATCTATCACACTGATATCATTCACTTTGTCGGCATCAACTTTGCAACTATTTGATCAGTTCAGTCTCAGTTAGAGAGTGGACTCCCAAAGAAAATAAGTACCGGTCGAGACCGGAACGAATAAACCTCACTATTTACTTTGCTTGTTATACCTTCTCTTCATCGCTATATTGATGGGCAAGTGCCAAAGCGTAGAATATATCGTCATCGTATTCAGGTGATAGTTATCCTGAACCGTCATTAAAGTCTACAATTGATTCATATGATATGAATATGGACTCAACATCTACTAATGAGGATACATCATCATCATCGGTATTTAGTGTCTTTCATGAAGATATTCTGTTGACTATTCTTAGCTATGTGGCTGATGTTCCATATGAAATGAATAGAAATGGTATGTTGTATTATTGTTTGCAATATTCTATTGACTTGATTATGTGCATATGATATGTATGTTTTTCTAATCATACCACTTTGCAATACATTTAGATGCATCAAGATCACCGACCGATAGCTATTCGACACTGACTCATACATTACCACTTGTTTGTAAACAATTCTATAAACTGACATCTAAACATGACTTATATTGGAGAAATGGATTACTTCGGTTGATAGAAAATGATCCAAATTGGGAGGAAGGAGCTCAACGAGTAGTGTTTGATGCCAAATGTGATGAGTTAAGATCAGAGATTAGGGAAAGAAATTCAAAAAGACGAGACAAGCGCACAAAGGAGAAGAAAGCCCCTCCTCAGTCAGTGATAGCAGCTTCTACTGTCAATACATCTGATGGTGATATATCAATAAATCTGTCAGAGAAGGAGGAACTTCTAGAAGAAGCATGCAAAGCTCTTCGATCTTCTCATCCGAGTGTACCAAGTACTAGAATATATCAATATCTTTTCAATTCAATTGTCAATCATCACATGAAGTATAAAGCACCAGTATTCTATATGCCGAGCAGTATCAAGTTAGGTGAATGTTATGGGTTACACTTCTTTGAACCACGATATCGGTTACTTATATCAGAAGTCTTATCAAACTATCCTGTTAGTGCCAAACGAGGAGATATCATTACGCCCAGGATATCAGGATTGTTTCCACTACAACAAGGGCAGCGAGTATTAGGAGGTGACATTAAGGCTTCTTTACTAGACCTTGAGAAGAATGAATCTCTCCTACAAGGTAAATGAACCTTCATTCATGCTCATCAATCTCCCTTGAGAAGAAATAGTCCAGCAACCATTGTACAAATTGAACGATCTGGAGTTAGTGCTGACGGTAGTGCTGATGTGTTGTTGAAACCTTTATCTTACATTTGGCTAGAAGAAATATGGGAACGACCAGGCACGGGAGGCCTTCTAGAAGCGAGGGGAATTCGAATGAACAAGGAAGCAGCTTCTGCGTACGAGAGGTGGTCTGGAATGAGGGCATACGGAATGGGTGATGGCAGAGGTAGAGGGCAACAGCTGCCTATACCTTGAGTATCTTGTTCAATGTAAATATGTGAAAATAAGATTCCGGTGTTCTACATCTTAAAAAGAGACGCCTTGGTATAGAATAGATTGTAAATATTGATAAA
>Ga0214481_101072_pt1 | contig 12036 bp, 8 predicted proteins | sample M1_20Mar14CPVII9_4_FD_165057 | JGI IMG/M metagenome (GOLD analysis project Ga0214481, IMG submission 165057) | Marine eukaryotic communities from Monterey Bay, California, United States - M1_20Mar14CPVII9sort6BwellG10 | ecosystem: Environmental > Aquatic > Marine > Unclassified | place: USA...
GCAGGGATTGTATGTGGCTTCATGCTACACTGGGGAGTTATACTTCCATTGGAGATGTGTAGTCCAAACGTCTTGGTAAGTGGAGTATTCCTCGGTGGATTGGTTTGGAGAAGAAAGGTCATCCCAGTACGACCTCTATTGACTGCAGCTTTAGATGAAGAAGGATGTGTTGAACATGAGGAGTATCTAAGATCTCTCCTATCCGAAGATGAACTAGGGGCTGAGGGAGGAGACTCAACCCACTCATCTACTTGTAGCAATGGCTCTAGTACTTCACCCACTTCCGATCCATTTATGAGAAGTAGACAAAAGAAGAAAGACCGTGAAAAAGCCGAGGCTCGTAGGAAACAAAGGACTCTACTCTTTGTACGAAACTTGATGGGAGCTGTAACGTTGATGTCGTTATTCTTCTTTGGATGGGCTAGCAGCCTTGTCCTTTCACAAATTATCGTATTGGCATTTTTCACGTTTGGTACACAGAGCAGCTTCATTATCTGGGCATATACTCGGTCAAAGGTTGAAAGTGACATCATTGGGCCTGAGAAGCAGAGAAGTGGTCGCATATGGCGCGGATTACTCGTATCAGCCGTGCTTACTATCATCGTTGACGCCATGTCAATGGCTTCTTGGTTTATATTATCTACCTTGATCTCTGGAGATCAAGTCTCATTGCCAGTTGGAATGATCTCTGTTTCATTATTCATGCTTCTCCGCATCACTACCAACTTGCTTGCATTACTTGTATCTTCGAAAATATTGCATCAAATGGGAGAAGTCGGAGGTGGCATCTTTCTTAGGGTACTCTCGATGATCATCAACTGGAGTAAGCAAATTATCGGCGACGCGTCTATATCATGTTTCACACAGAGAGCTTCCTGGACTGCCTTTGAGGGACGCGGAATCACATTGGGTAGACATGGCTAGAGAGTTCAGTTAAAAGTATAATCTATTCATACTATGCATGAGACGACAGTTCTAATTGCAATTCATTATCTTATATATCAATGTTTTATACACCCAGAATCCCTCTGATCAATTGCTGCCCTCTCCTGCTATCTAGGAGGACCAAATAACATGTTTCTTTTCTCAGAAACAGACATCTTATCAACTTTTCCGTATACTCGTTTCGTCCCCTGTTCATCTACTGTTTCTTCAACCTTGGTCTGACTCTGTGTTGAGTTAGCAGGCAGACTGGATGATAGTTCACGTTGTCTTCCTTCTTTCTCGATAACTATACCTACATCTGACGACTGATCTTTGAGGACATGCCGTCTTGATTTCTTGAGCATGTCAGCAAATGCATTGCCTTGAGGTGAATCTGGCGGTGGACCAAAGAGATTACTAAGTTGTTCCTTCTTATTCTCCAATTCCTTCTTCTTCTCCTCGGGAGTTGGTGGAGTAGGTTGCCGAAGCGGTGGAACATTCTTGTTGTCTACCGCAGAACTTGCCTGACTTTTAGGAACGCTCTGCTTCTTATCAGGACTGGACGATCCTCCTTGACGCATAGAAGCCTCGTGCCGTTTACGATGTTGTTGATCCTTTTGTCGTTGTTGCATCTGAATAGCTTTAATCGCTGGAAGATGCGCGTTGTACAGTTTATGAAGATGAAGAGAGACGATAGTAACTCAAGTTAGTGCATACGGCTTGCAAAAACAATCAAACAAAGGCAAGCTAAGTTCAAACAAGTGACCAAATCACCCAGACTTCACTTTGAACACATCAATCCACAAGATAAAACAATACTAAAGCGGACTTTCCTGCCTCCATCTTCTTCACACCCGCTGTATCACCCTTCAATAAATATACGTCTCTTGCCTTCTCGCAAAAGTAGAGGGCCTCATTTTGATTAGGGGCATCTCCACTAGTACTTTGCTGCGGCACAGTCTTGGGTGACTTCTTGGGCTGTTGACTCCTTGCCACATTCCTAACTTTGGGTGGTTCAATAACTTCGTCTTGACGTTGTATTGGCTGGAATGCCGATCCCTCACCTTTTGATACACTCACATCTTGCTGTTGCCCTCTCTTGAACCAACTCCTACCCTGACTGCTGCTGCTAGTAGAAGCACTCATTTCAGCAGAGGCACTCATTTCATCTGCCCGTGCCATTGCCGCCGCTCGTTCTTCGGCCTTCTTAATTGCCGCTTCACGAGCTGCAGCGTCTGACGCCAATCTCTCTTTCTCTATCCTGTTAGCCTCTGCCTTTTCAGCCAATATTCGTTCATGTTCAATACGCTCTTGTTCTAATCTCTCGGCTCGTCTTTTTTCCTCGGCTGCTAATCTACTCTGCTCAAGTCTTTCGTTCTCAGCATTAAGTTTATCGATTTCAGCTTTCATCCTTTCATTCTCAAGGCGTTCATTCTCGGCCTTCAATCTGTCAAGCTCAGCTTGCCTTGCTTCATCGGCGGCAAGCTTTTCCTTCTCGAGCCTTGCATTCTCAGCCTTCAACTTATCTAACTCAGCTTGTCTTGTTTCCTCGGCTAACACTCTCTCTTTTTCCAGTCTAGCATTCTCAGCCTTTAGTCTCTCCAGCTCGTTATTCCGAATCGCTTCAGCTTGCCTTGCCTCCTCAGCTGCTAATCGTTCCTGTTCAGCCTTTAGCCTTTCTTCCTCGCGCTTCTTCTCAAGTTCAGCCTCAATCCGTCTACTTTCCTCAGCCATCTTTCTTGCACGTTCCCTCTTATCTAATTCAGCTTGTCTTGCTGCTTCTTCCTCCTCAGCAGCTATCCGTTCTTGTTCTAACTGTATGGCCTTTTGTTTTTCCGCTTCCATTTGTCGTTCACGTTCAGCCTCAAGTCGTCTACTCTCCTCCTCTACATCCTTTCCTTCACTTCCTCTACTATTTGATAGACTTAAAACCTCAGGACTCTTATCATCATCATCATTATCCCCCTCCTTGTGCTTAAATGCACCATTAAGCCATGCCTGTCGGTCTTTCACACTCATATTCTTCGTCATTACAGGTTTATTTTGGGGTGAGGAGTATGATTTATTGGTTGGACTTGATTTCTTCTGCCCAATACCACTTAGCCACGCTTGACGTTCTTTCACACTCATATGTTTTGGTATATCGTTGTCTTCGTCCTGTTGTCCACCAGCGTTAACAGGTGGAGGTGTCTCCTTCTTCATCTCCCATGATCCTGGATGATGATGAACTGGACTAGACCTTGTCTTATCATGCTGTTCTCTGGCTGATACCGCCGCCGCTGCTTCTGCTTCTTCTGCTAGTCTTCTACTCTCCTCGGCCATTTTCTTTGCACGGTCCCTCCTGTCGAATTCAGCTCGCTGTGCTGCTTCCTCGGCAGCAACTCGTTCTTTTTCTAATTCAATAGCCTTCTGTCGATCTTCCTCAGACTCATTTGTGCTTGGTTCTCCCTCCTCACCATCTTCTCGAGGCATAGATTTGAGTGTATTAAGTAACTCTTCTTCTCTACCAGTATATTCTTTAATGAGCTCGTCGACATAATCAACTTCAGTGGGCATTACTGTTAAAAAAGAAAAGAGGGGGGTTAGATCGTATTATAACTCGTTGTAATATGCATGAATATGTGATTTTATACAACTCACCTTGATGAACTAATTTTTCAACAGTGGTACGGAAATCTTCCTCCTCTTCTTGCGGTGATTCTAATGTTTCCAATTCGGCAGCATGTTCGTCTACTGCTTGTTGTTCTACATCCTCTTCTTCTTCTTCAGGTGGTGGTATAGATGACACATCTTGTGAATCTCCCTTATCACCCACAGACACATCTTGTGTCACTTTTTCCATATCCCCATCTTGGGGTATATCATCACTTTCCACACCACCACCAACACTACTATCAGCTTCCTTAGCCTTTTCAATTAATGGACTACCACCCCATTGACTAACATCAGGTGCATTACGATTTTTTAAACTTTGTATCGTAGAATCAGTATCATCTTTCTTTTTAAATGCACTATTTGTTAACCATGCCTGACGTTCTTTAATACTCATTTTACCACCGCTGCCGCCAATACCGCCACTTGCTGAGGATATTACAGGTCGAGGATTATTTGGTGAAGAATTAGGTGATTTTTTAAACGCTTGAGATTTTAACCATGCCTGACGTTCTTTCACGCTCATTGTTTTAGGTTCTTCTACATCTGTATCTTTGGTAGGTGTATTATTATAAATTTGTCCAGCATTCACTGGTGGTGGAATATATTGCTTCTTCTCCCATGATCGTGGTGTACGTTTTGCTGAAGTATTACTGCCGTAATAGTTTTGTGCCTCGGGTGTAACAGTCTTCTTTTCAAACGCACCTGTTAGCCATGCTTGTTTATCTTTCACACTCATTTTCTTTTCTAGTGATGGGGTATTTGCTGCTGTTGTTTCTTCGGTATCTGATGAGGGTGCTTGGGGTTTAGCGGGTGGTGGCTGATTAGTTGAATCCTTTTTATTATGTTCAACCTCTGAGGAATGATCTCCCGAACCAGTCGAACTTGATGAGTAGCACACTCCTGGTTCTTGTTCAGCTGTGTTATCGCCCTCTTTTTCAACTACCGCCGCACTGCCCTCTTCTTCACCTCCAATATTAGTATCAGCTTCTACAATATCACCAACATCTTTAATTTCATCAACATTACAATAATCATCTGGATCAACACCCCCCATTTGTTCCTCAGTATTATTAATGGGGGCCTGTTCTTGTGTAGATGGATCCGGCAGCAGTGTAGTTTCGTCATTATTATCAGCCATTGCCAACTTACGAATAATATCATTCTGCATTTGACTATATTCATCTTCAATATTATCTCCCTTATTACCTCCTACACTTGCTAAATTATTATTATTCTGTGCAGCACTGGCCTTTTGTTCAACACATAATGGACAATCATTTAATAATATAGTCCATCCACGTAATGGTTTCTTTTTACGCAGTTTTATTTGTGGATGATGGATGCAGTTCCCCTTTTTATCGTATTCTGCCATTGTTGATTTATTGATTTATAGGTATAAAATAAATAGGTTATCAAAATTGTTTATATTGTTTTTACTGCAATCAGTATTGTTTATATTGTTTGTTTGTTGGTTCTGAATCGCACTCAAAGTCACCAGATCAAATATCTACCATTTAAAGTATGCTATTATATTAGTACACTGTCGGTATATTGTGACAGGCGTACGCCTCAAGGTTTATTAGTATTGCCTCGTCAAGCATGGCTTCTGTCTAAATTCCAAATTCTACTCTCATAATTTTGGCATGTCCGGGCAGTTGTGCAATTCTATCCGGCATGGTATCCAATCTAGGTCAATACTTAGATCACAGCTCTTGATGCAAACAACTAACAGAACCCTCCTTAAAGCCCAAAATCAACAAATCAAAAACTACAGGAGATCTGAGATCAAGTTCATGAACACAACGATTGGTATCAAAGTATTTGGTCTCGTATGTTTATACCTAGTCAATAAGATCAGCTTTTAAACGTTCTTTCTACTGGTGTTAGACCGCCGGCTTCAAAAGCTGTGGTGATAAGAAGAGGGCTGGTATCCTTGGACCAATTATAGGTATTAAACATCAAGCTGTTTCTTCTTATCTATTGATATAAATTTGATACATCAGTATGCCCCGAGGAGAGGGTGAAGATCGAGATCGAGAACATAGACGTCGAGAACGTCGTCATCGTAGTGATCGTGGTGAGAATGGTGAAAGAGGTGAGCGTAGGCGAAGAAGACGAAAACATAGAGATCGAGAAAATGGTGAACGAGATACAACTGACACCAATAATAACGAAGTAGAGGCTGATACTAATAATAGTGGTAGCAATAATAACAATAGTCCTCCTCCAACTTCATCATCCAATAATCGTCGTAACAGAAATAATAGTAATAATAATAATCAACAACATACAGAATCATACACAACAAACGATTACACAACCGATACACAAACTGAAATATCAACACTACATGACCGTGAATTGTCAGAATTACAAGTATTATGTGACTCAGCATCCTCAGACGATCCATCAACATGGGAGGCAATACGACGTTGGTTACGTAATCATTCGGCTGATGATGCACGTGCGGCTGCGGAACGACGAGGTGATTATGAAACTACGCCATTGCATTTGGCATGTAGGAATTGTCCACCGTTGGATATTGTGAATATGTTATTGACAGCTAGTCCACGGACTGTTGAATTGGCTGATTCATTTGGTTGGCTTCCTTTACATTATGGTAAGTTTAGTTTGGTGTTTTATGAATGTATATTTGAGATGTATTTGTGTGCACGTCTTATGCACAATTTTTAATACCATTTAATACACAATATCTAATACACACACACAATCTATATCTGTTCTGATACACCATATCTAACATACAAAACAACAGCATGTGCCAATGAATCATCAGAGGATGTATTAGTAATGTTAGCAGAACAATATCCCGAAAGTAAAACAAGTGTTGATAAGCGTAAACGTACACCATTGCACTTTGCCCTAGGACATACTGAACGTCCTGCTTCTGTTGCCACGGTTGTATTATTAAGTGGGACGGGTGCTGCCTTGATGGCTGATGAGAATGGAATGTTGGTAAGTGCATATTGAGTGTATCGGAGTGTTTAGATTTGTCAGATTTCTTATCCTTCAAATCCCCAACACGATTTCATTCTAGCCGCTGCACTATGCATGTGCCTACGGGGCTACTGAACAATCCTTACGTGTACTTACTGATGACCATATACAAACAATAACAGCAACAGATAATCGTGGTAGAACACCTCTTCATTTCGCTCTGGGTAATGCAGATCGAGTTGCCTCTCCCGGCGTGGTAGGTCTTCTCTTATCACAAAATCCTGCAGTTGCCAACGCCATTGACTTGGAGGGCAATTTGCCCATCCATCTACTAGCAACACGAGCACAGGCAATTAAAGATGATGAGAAAGATAAATGTACAAATTGTCAAGAATGTTTTAGTCTATATCTTAATTCCAACCCACGGGCCACGGCTGATTTATTAACGGCACTGCAATCATTACCAGAATGGTTACGAGATTATGCGGTACTAAGTCCAGTGGTACAAAAGATATTGAATGTTAAGATTGCACAAAAGTTTCCAACGGCTGTAACTTTATTGGATTTCGTATTCTATGTATTAGTTATTGCCTTCTTTCAAGTATCAGTAATTGCAAGTTTAGAAGACAGGAATAGTGAGGATGGAACAGTTGTGATGAATAAGGGTTTGTTAGTTCCACTTTATATTGCAGTATTATACTTTTCGGTGAGAGAAATTGTCCAGGCATTATCATTGGCTAGTTTGGGATTGTTCAATACATATGTATCAGATCCGTCAAATGCACTTGATATTATATACATTTTATTGGTATTGTTTTGGACAATTGTAATGAACACTGGTGGACTTCCAACAGCGGCATTTCAAACCGGAGCTGCACTATCAATGGCCATCTTTTGGGTAATGATCCTAAGTTTCTTGCAAAGTATTCTTGTGGGCTTTGCAGTGTTTGTGGGAGGTGTGATATATGTGGTGAAACGACTTGCTGCATTCTTGCTAGCCTTGGCTGTCATCTTGATTGCTTTTAGTCAAATGTTTTATACCCTCTTTCGACAGACTGAACACTGTGAATTTGGAGAGAATGCTGACTACTATACAGAATTTCCAGTAAGATCAATGGATTGTGGTACTAATGATGCAACAAACGAATTAGAATGTACGACTGGTGTCGATTGTGAGCCAATAAACACAGATCCCTTCTGTAATTTCCGAACATCATTCTTCAAGGTCTTTACTATGTTGTTAGGAGAGGTAGATGAAGTATACTTCAGAAATGATAGTCTGGCTACATTCCTATATGCACTCTTTATGTTTGCAGTTGTGATTGTATTGGCGAACGTTCTTATTGCTATTGTTACCGACTCTTACGGTGTTATCCAAAATGAAAGAGCTGCATTGGTATTCTGGTCAAATAGGCTTGATTTCGTGGCAGAGATGGATGTTATATCGAATAACTTTTCTAGAAAGGGCGGAGGTGGAGGAAGTGTCGAAGAAGATAGCACGATGGGAGAACTGTGGAAGAAGTTTATGTATCTGTTTGATGATGACATTGATGAGCACGGCGTAATGAGTGTTGAATTCATAATATACATTGTCTTGAGAGTGTTTACGGCATGTGTCATCATTCCACTATGGATTATAATCGGCTTTATTAGTTTTGGAATGTTGTGGCCACCACAAGTTAGAGAGAAGTTGCTAACAAGTCAAATGACAAGCCGAACAGAAAAGGAGAGTGCCGAAAGAACTCGATTAGACCAGGTCAGTAGATTGAAAGAAGATGTAACCTCATTTCAAGAAGAGGTGAGGGTTGATATGGAGAAGGGAAGGGATGACTTGTACATTGTCAAAGCTGTTCTTGACTCTACGAAAACTGAGATACACGAAGAGATGGACAATGTGAAAGAAATCGTCACAGAGCTGTTTGAATTGTTATCTTCATAATGAAATTTAATGTGAAATAATTATATGTTATTCATGTCATATGTACATGTCGTTGACCACACACTTCGTCCAAGAGAGAATATATAATATGATTTGAGTAGTGTAGCCATTTCAGTGAAGAGGTTTAGTTTAGGCTAAGAACAAAAGTTCCCAATCTATTGCATAATCCACTCTTCTCTCTAACTGGTGCAAAAACCTTTGACAGTTATGCACCGCAGCGCATACAATGAATCATATCAAGCAATCTCAACGATTGGAAGAGAGAGACAGGTCATATCTCATCTACAAGTTCTCAAAGATTGCCATTTCCTGTGCACTTGGACGATAGCTCCTTTGTAGACGATTGTACACGTTGGCTGGAGGAGGCTCATAGTATCCTTTGTAGAACCTGCCCATTCCGCTAGGAACAAAATGTTTAGCTACTTTTTTAGGCACATGTCCAAACCAAGTTACTTCCAATGGGTGATCAGGAGTATAATCCCACTTCTGCTCCCAACGCCAGCCTAGGTATTGTGAGTCATCTCCCGCTTCGACAAAGAAGAAACTATACTGGCGAAACTGAAACTCAGGATCCTGATTTGGATCAAGGATATCAGGAGACTCTCGGGAAAGTTGCCAATACACCTCTTTGTTGCGGTCGTCTTTAAACAAGCCAGGACGCTTCCTGCGAAGCGGTAGCAAGTCCTTGATTAATTGCTTCCCTTGTGCAATGTGCATGACCTCGTATCGATGACCACCAACAACTGTATCCGGCAAACGAAGCTTCTCAATCACAGGGAAGAGATCATCGTTATCCGCATCAATATCGAGCAAACTTCCGCTGATCCCTTTGGCATGCATCAAATCTAACCTCTTGAGATGAGGAAAGTCAGCAAGATCCGTCAATGTACCGCTGAATGTGCCATGAAGAGTAATCGTCTCAAGAGTATCTTTGCGTACACTCAAATCCTTCAGGCTACCAGTCACTAACTTATTACGCTCACACTCAAACTCCTTGAGAGAAGGCAAGCCTGCCAACATACCGAAGTCGAATTTGATCTTATCACAGCTTGAAATTGATAAACTTTCAAGATGAGAACTGTGTGGGAAATGAGTGTAAGTTCTTGTACATCTCGTATTATGGTCAAAGGTATAAACAAAACTCTATACTTACAAATTGAACAAAGAGGGGTACTTTCCGTTTAATGGTGCTCCCCTATCAATATCCAAACTATGCAACTAAATAAAGACACAAGTGAGCGAGAAGTTCACAATGAGATGATATCCACTAAGAACATATATATTCCGTATTTATCATACATAACACAATGCACTACTCACACTGGGAAACTTTGAGAGGACCTCATCGAGATTGAGAATGGTCACGTCATCACCAGCAGCAGTCGATTCAATTGGATCCTCTCCATCGGGGTACCTAAAATCTCCTCCCTGACGTTTACTGGAATAACTTGGGCCATCAACACGAATTTGTTGTAAACCGGGTAATACTTCTGCCATCACTACTAAGGCATTGTACATCTCAATACTATCAATTCTGAAGCATCGATACTTATTGGATTCAAGAGGCACTGACGTTTCTTTGACGGCATCAATAGTCTTTTTACAGACACGGCGTACACGCATAATTTCCTTTAGTGGTAAATGACCAAAGATGTTGGCAAGGATATCAGTACTTAGTGATGTAAAGGAGGCAATAACATCATCGTCTACGCCTTTATCGAGACGTTGCTTCTTGTTGCTTGTTGTTTCTGACATTATTGGTTTGATATTACTACTTTGATGTTAAAGATATGAATACAATATGTAAGAAAGATATAAAATGTATTGAATATATTCAAGTGGTATATGATACTAGTTCACACACCACACATACCGCACAAGTCCAAAAGAATCCCTAACAACAAATTGCTCCTACTGATATTTGTATGTAAAAAGTATACGGTATTGCATACTAGCTTCCCATACCACCTCATACTCTGCCAATAGAACAGTTTTCACAATTAAATACCTACCTATATCTTATTGATATAGTGAATCAGTACACCTCAATGTTACCCATACCCTATATTACCCCGCCAAAGCTATAATAATAAAATTCACCATGAACCGAACTTCGAAAAAAGATTTCCAAAATATATACAAACAAACAATATGTCACCGCCAAACCAAAGACAGAAATAAACAATAAAACAACAAATATCTAACTAACCTTGAGAATAAATATAGCGTCCTTCAGTTGTTGCAATTGGTCTCCGTAGATATGGTAGTTTGCAACAAATTGTTTCAACAAACGTACTGTGATCTTTAAGATAATATATTGAGGATACAATACGGTTAAACTCATCTCGTGGGCCAACTCTTCTTCTACCCTTGAGCTCAACTCATTATTGCATCAATCAATCATCATCAACCTCTCTCTTCGTACTCTCCATCCCTTCTAAAGTTGCAAGGTAGTACTAGATTCTCGAGATTTAGAAGAAAGGGTATCGTGGCGTTTAGCAAGATGTCGTGACTACTTAGGTGGTGAACTTACACCATACTTTGAGACTGGAGTTGATACCGTTGAGGATGTTGCTAAAAGAATAACAAGGCTTGCTATATCATTAGCCAGAAAGATACCATTAGGTGCACAGGCATATGTTGCTCTTGAAACTGTGGAGGTATTACGAAAGCATGGCCTAAAAGGAGTGTATGGATTGTTACTCAGGAAGGAGTTCTTGGCAGCGGCTGATCTCCTTTGCCGTGTGTTAGGTATTAACAAGAAGAATTGGCCATTGAGCGTGCATGAGCTCAGTGCGGCTATCTTTTATGCTCTGGCTCAACATAGAGCGTTGCGTGGAGTGAGACCAGACGGTGAAGAGATGATACACTCACTGAAAAGGGCGAGTAAGAATGATAATTATGATCAAGATGGCAGCCTTTCCAAGAAAAGCGTGGATTCAACAGAAGTATCATCACAGCCATCACTGCCGGTTGTACACGAAAATCATGCAGTAGAAAGTGAAACTGAACAAGATGATGATGAAGCAGGAGATACTGTTGTATATGAGGGTCATCATAATTCCATTTTAGATGAGACGGATGTTTATGACCCTAATTCAGAAAAAGTTGTAGATCTCTTGACCATGTCAGTCTCTAAAACGACTAATCATGCTTCTAAGTCCATTGGTGAAGGGCAAAAGAAGGATGATTTGCCAGAAGAGGGTGACGATTGCGAGGACAGGAAAGACGACACTGCAGCAACTCAATCAAATCTACCATTTGACCCAGTGTGTGAGCATGTTCCAAACAGTCTCGTATCATCTCTACTATTCTATGCACCACTTGCATTGGACTTTATCTATGCCGAGTGTGAGGTTGATATGCAATTATTAGCTGCCCAACAAGGATGGCGATTGGTATATGCTTCATTAGATCAGAACCATCACCATACTACTGACGGCACAGAAGGCAGCTTAGATATGAATAATGAGAACTTTTCCGATAAACCGGCGTCAGCTCTGTTTGCACATGACGGAAAAAAGATTGCCTGCTTTAGTATTAGAGGAACTGCATCAATA
>Ga0214481_101073_pt1 | contig 12035 bp, 14 predicted proteins | sample M1_20Mar14CPVII9_4_FD_165057 | JGI IMG/M metagenome (GOLD analysis project Ga0214481, IMG submission 165057) | Marine eukaryotic communities from Monterey Bay, California, United States - M1_20Mar14CPVII9sort6BwellG10 | ecosystem: Environmental > Aquatic > Marine > Unclassified | place: USA...
GATCCAGATACACCACGGAATAGTTTAAAATTACACGTCGATAGTAATATGCATACATTAAACATTGCATTGAATGATAATTATAGCGGTGGTGGATTACTATACATACGTCCATCCATCGATGCAATAGTCGAAGAGGATGGAAGGCCACAAATATTAGAACAATACACAACCTATAATTGGTTAAACAATGTCAAACGACAAAATACAACAGATGTTATATTCCCAAGTATGAATACGGGAGATGTACTAATACATAACTTTACAGTATGGCATGGCGTTGCACCATTAGTAGCTGGTACACGATATTCATTCGTTTTGTTTTATGATATGGACAATCCCGCTATACAAGATGATTTCTATGACAATCAACAAGATAATGGTATAATTGCAGTATTTTATCATGAAATTCAAGATTTAGTTATTGATTTAGTATGGGTAGGAGAAACAACACAACCACAAGAAGAGGAGGATGGGTATGAAAGTAAATCAAAAGTTGTAATGATGGAGAAGTCCATGAAACCATATAAAGAGTATGCAGTAGATACATATGAAGGGCATATCTTCCATGCTATAATATCGGGTACAGATGTAGTACTATCGAAGTTTGTTATCATGGGACATGATGATGAGAATAATTATGAGAATCGATATGTTATTGAAAAGACGAAAGGGGATCATAGTCGACATGATAATGATGAGCTTTGATTTTGATTCTTTACAGTATCATCCTGAGTACATATTTGATGTATGTTCCACACAATATTAAAGTCAAGGATCGATCATATTCATGGGACTTTGTTTGGGGTGAATGAGAAGTTAGGTAGTGTAAATGTTTACTAGTGCCGCAACTCTTAATTGGAATTATGAAACTGTACGTAGTAGTCACTCCCCATAGTATTAGACAGAATTACATCCTCCTCTTCTTCACCATATCATGCCTGATGTTCTCTATCATCTTATCCCTGGCATTTATATCAGCTTCCAGATCTTTTTTAGCCTTGAGCATGCGAGCAATTTCTCCATCTAACTTCGTGTTCTTCTTTTCAAGTTGACCCCTCACTTCCATATGAAGCGACAACATGTCAGACGGAGACGGAACAAGCAGCAAAGGCATTGCCAGAGAAAATTGGTAGATTGCAGATAGCTTTCTTTTATCAACTTCGGCAGATTCTGTGGTTGTAGATCGTCGTCCCCTTTCCCTTATGTCATCTGTAACAGCCACGATTGCCCTATTAAACCAATCGACTACAAAAGGCAGTGCCTTGAGATTATCTTCTCCTCCCCCATCTAATTTGAAAAATGGTTTCATATCAATAACGGGGTGGTAGTGTAAGATCTTCTTGATTGCAACAAGCCGTTTGTTTGGATTGTGATTCATAAAAATTAAGGAAGAAAGCCCTCTGAATATTTTGTTGCTAGCATAGTTCAAGTTCCTGTCTTCAAGTGTGTGGTTCGATGTATATATACTGTTGACACTTGTTGTGTCACATAACAAGTTTGACAATACTTCTAATAACCTGTCCTGATCAATTGGATTCTGTCCCAATATAAGTGTATTCAATGTAGTGTTGTTTACTAAACCATTTGCCAAGGAATTTAAACCTTCGATACCAATTTCATTTGAGTATAACTGTAAATCACATAAGTTACCATGTGGATTTTTTAGTAATGTAGCAATCAACTCACACCCTGCATTACCGATTCTATTATTGGACAAACTAAATTGTTCCAAAGAGCGATGTCCCCTAATTGCCTCTACCATTGGTAACAGTTGTTCATCAGTTATATTGCAGTCTGATAGGTAAATGGATTTGAGATTTGTACAGCAGCTGAGCGTATTAGCGATAATTGGACCTCCTCCATTATGTAGATCAAGGGAGCAAACACAGAAGTCAGTAAGGTTGCTGTTTGTCCGATATACTTTCAATATTTCCTGGGCTACTTCACCACCTGTTGTGCCAATTAGACTACAATGATAACCCCAAAGCCAGAGATAATGAATTGAAGAATTATGTTTGAGGCCATCATAAAATTCTGTATCAGTAGACAACAAACGTATGGACGATAATTCCACATCCAATTTTGTAATATTTGTGTTGTTTGCAACAAATGAACCAAGTCTTGAAAAATTGACATGGTCTCTCGAGTCGAAGTTAATATTACTACGGGATGATCCTATCTTTAACTCCGTAAAATTAGTATCGTTCTGTTCTACACTACGCAGTGTATTCCGGCTAACCTCATCTAAGCCGCTATCCATCATAATATGTATTGTTTGTAGCCGCTACAACTACAACTAGGTATTTAGCAAAGAAAACACAATAATTGGGGGCAAATAGGCCCCCGCCCCCTAAAATTAACATGCTGCTTTTCCTCAATGTCATTGATTGTCAGCCATCTATATAATCGCAATCAATAATGGATGGAGTGGCCTCTGGATCTGGAGTAGATAGGCATAGATTACCTGGTAATACATCCCACGCACCACCACTAATTGCAATATTCGTTATTGCCATCCTTGTCATTATCCGCTTCCTTATTCAGAATCAGAATACCAACAACGAAGAGGTCATCAATGGCCACATCTGCAACTGTTAATATACTCATTGCAATATTTTTTGTTGTAGCTGTCACGATATTCATCTTTAGCAACGATAGTACTCTTATATTGCAACAACAGCAACAAAATTCGGAGTTGTCGGATCACACTTTTGCAAGACAAGCAAGTACAATACAATCAATACACAATACAGCCACAAATTCAAACAATAACAAAATGAACAACAACAATAACAATAAACGAAATATGGTTGGAGGGTATTCATCAGTAGATACACAGTTATTACTCAGTACGGAGATAATGGACGTTGCCAACACTTTGCTATGAAGGAGTACGCATCTAAATTCGCTGCTTCGGATAATGATATTGCAGATGCCTCTTCCTTTGTGGTATCACCACAAGATGTGGAAAGTGGTAATGTTGTAGTCAAGGTATTAGATGCTCAACGGCAGGTAAGTGCAGGCTGTATATTATGTATATATGGGTCTATATTGATACTCTTAAAAAAAGTGCTCACATCTTATGTTCGTTTTTACTTATACCTCTCATATATTGTAACAGGTTGTGGCAGGTTTAAACTACAAACTAACCATATCAATACATAAGAAAAGCAACAATGTATGTCTAGCTGGTATTAAAGATATTACAATATACAAGGCATTACCGTATATGAATCAACCACTAAAAGTAATATCTTTTGGTACAATATTAGATTGTAAGGACGAGTGGTTAGTAAACTTGATTGAGAGTGTCAAGGCAAAAGAAGTGGGGAATGCATTAGTAGTTGAACAAAAGATTGAGAAGGAAGTGGAGACTGTAGAACCTGATGCTTAAGATCAAACGTGCCTGATATAAGGGTAGTCTCTAGGCAAATAGATATCTGCTTCAAGATAGGAGAAAATCAAACACTGGGTAATTTAGGAGAGAAAGAATAATGAATAATAAATGTATGATTAGTCTTAGTTATGTAAGCAGATGTTCTTCATATAGATAGTGGGCACTCTAGAGGCAGCTGCTCATGCATATCGTCTTCTCCGGTGCCGATAGAGAATGCGCCCTTTACTTTCGCCCCTATTGAACGATTGTGTGACAAATGAATCACGGGACAATAATGTCGACCGACTATCATGCATGTATGGCACGGTAAAGTGCTAAGCCCGATGTTGTTACGTTGAGTTCTTAAAGCTGAGGAGGAGAATCCTGAGACTTGTGGCTTGATAATCATCAGGTTCGTTTTCTCGAAAAGGATACCTATTTCTCTACTTCTTGCTCTAAGGGTGGAGCAACTATTGCACAAAATAAGTAACCATAATGGAGTCTGGAATAGGCAGTCTGCCTGGTAATACATCCCATGCGCCTCCACTAATTGCAATATTTGGTATTGCCATCCTTGTCATTATCCTATTCTTATTAAATCCAGAGTTTAAGCTCATTTAGGTACTTTAGAATTCAAGTATACACGAAGCGAAGAGGTACCTACTACATTATGGATTAATATATGTATGAATACATATGGCAACACCCTCAACTGTCAATATACTAATTGCAATATTTTCTATTGTAGCAGCTGTCACTATATTCGTTTTTAGTAACAACAGTACTCTCATATTGCAACAGCAACATCAAACTTTAACAACAGGACAGACAACAATACAACCACCAACAGACACAAATTCAAACAAAATGAACAACAATGATAATAAACGAAATATGGTAGGAGGGTATTCATCAATAGACATACAACTATTACTCAGCACAGAGATAATGGATGTTGCTAACTTTGCTATGAAGGAGATTGCATCTAAATTCGCCTCAGATAATGTTGCAGATGATTCTTCGACCTTTGTTGTATTGCCACAAGATGTTGAGAGTGGTAATATTTACGTCAAGGTGTTAGAGGCTCAACGGCAGGTAATGTTATATCACGCTTGTGGCTAATTGATTCTCTTTTACAAAAAGTGCTCACATCTTATGTCCATTTTACTTATATCTCTACTATCAAGGTTGTGGCAGGTCTAAACTACAAACTAACCATATCAATACATAAGAAAAGCAACAATGTATGTCTAGGTGGTATTAAAGATATTACAATATACAAGGCATTGCCATATATGAATCAACCTCTCAAGGTAACATCATTTGGTACAATATTGGATTGTAATGATGAGTTCTTAGTTAGTTTGATTGATAGTGTTGATAATAAGGTACAACAAGAAGAGAATACAATGGTTGAACAAAAGATTGAAAAGGATGTTAAGTCGGCACCAGCTACCGAAGAAGAACTGGCTCACTACTCAGAAATTATGGAAATGGTCCAAAAGAGATGGTCCGGTATGACGCCAGAAGCGAAGGAGAATATGACAGCCGTGAATGAAGATCCAATCCTTCGAGAGGAGAGTATGAATGAATTCCTCTCTTGCTGGGCATCGGCTGATTCGAATGGCGATGGAAGGTTAAGTCAGGATGAATTCGTGTCCTTCAACACGAAGCATCTTGCCAACATAGCAAAACGATTGGGATGGGCACCATCCATTACCGAGGAAGATTCGAGACAAATTTGGAAGGCTATTTATAATCTGAACCCGGACGACTCTGGGATTAGCATTGGACAATATGGTAGATATCATGCATGCATGAAAGTATATATCAACTAGTGAAACAAGAACAAAACAAGAACGGCGGTGATGCAGATAAGAAACCCTGTGACTGTGGGTTTTTAAATGTATGATTAGAGTTGTAAGAAGTAGAGAGTAATCTTGTACAAGTACAAGCACTAACTCAAACTCATAGCCAGAGTCGAGATCATGTGTTTTCTATCTTTGTCGTCTTCTCCCTTTACTTTCGTCCCCTACTGAAATTTACTTTCGTCCCCTACTGAAATTACAGTAACTACTGTGGCAAATGATAACAGGACCGACTATCATGCATCCATAGTACAGCGGAAGTTAAAAGTGGAGTCTTTTGAATGGAGACTACCACATAGGTTTGAGACTTGTGCTGAAGTTGGTTCTTCTTTCGTGCAAAGGTATCCTTTTTTCGACACCCATTTTTTGCATGCCAATCCCCCTCCCTCAACTTCACTCGCCATAGAATTGCAATCTATTTGCCGCTCAATCATTTCATCCAATACATATCCATTAACAACAAAATTGTCGGGTTCCTCCATCTGTTATAATATAACGGTCAGTAGATATATAGCATCATATACACACAATGGTCAAGGTAATATCAACAACAACAGCGGCATTGCTACTCAGCGGCAGTAGCTATCATCAACAACATATCATCGGTGTTACCGGTAGTGACGCTTCATCTGTACTTTTTAGTAAAGAAATCATAGAGAATAATAATGAAGCTAATGAATACTATTATACATATGAAACCACCGAAGAAGGAGAAGAGCAAACTATAGACATAGAAAAAGGAGAAGATATATCACGAGATACCTTTGTTACATCACAAGTTGTTGTTGATACAGAACCAAGATATTATGATGATGATACTGTAACTTCTCCTACTCGTCCACCCAAATCTCCTACTCTAACCTCGGCTGATGGTGACGGGGACAGTTGGGGTGGAGGATCTGGAAAGACTGAACCAAGTGAAGATATGAGCATGAAACAATCATGGTGGAGTGGTAGTGGCAAATCTGGCAAGAGCGGTAGTAGATACGATTATGATTGTGATGAATCATGGAGTGGAGGTAAGTCTGGCAAGTCAGGATACTCATCATCGTCATCATCAGGAAGTTGGGGTACGAGTGGTGATTATATGATGAGTATGCCACCCAAGACGATGATGACATCGGAAGATGGATCATGGAGATCATTACGTTCTGATACATGGGAAGGTAGTTCAAGTAGTGGTAATACAATGCCACCCAAAACAATGATGACATCTGAAGATGATGGTCAACAATGGGGTGGTAGCTCTCATAGTATGCCAAATACTAGCAATGATAGTTGGGGCGAATGGAAACCAAAGTCGGCAAAGGCATTTTCCAAAGGTGGCAAATCGGGAGGGTGGTGGTCAGAGAGTAAGGATATGAGTATGCATTCATGGGGTAGTGGCAAATCAGGTAAATCGGGAAGTAAATGTGGCAAGGTAAGAGAAAAGAAGTGTTCATATCATATGCATTATATCTTTTGTACCTATGCTCATATCTCATGTGTTCTTCTCTCTACCCAATAAAGAGTCATGTATCAGGTAAAAGTGGCAAGTCAGGTGAATGGGGACCATCAACTCATTCACAATTTCAATATGCACGATATATCAATGGTGTAGATGAACGTGTTGTTATTGGTAGATGCACGTTGATTGGAGTTATGCTATTGTCAGCTTTGCAAGTTTGGTTATATTAGAGAGTTGTTGGATATCTTAAAAGATGACAAAAGTGAAATGCTTTGTGTGTGAAGTAGTATAAGTTAGGTGTTAGGGCAATGCAAGAACGATAACAATGTTTGTTTTCAACAATTGGCTTTCTTTAGTACTTGCCCATGTTAGTAGTTATCTTTCCTACTTTAATTGACAAATAAGGATACCCATACAGTACGTTGCTTGCATTCTCTTGTCTCCGCTGTTGAGTAGAGCAAATCTCATACAATAGACGATCAGATCTAATAGTCACCATAGTAATCATCATATCCACCTCTCCCTCCATAATCCTCAGCGGAAAGCTCATAAGGCCCACGACCTTCTAGCATTCCACCCCCGCGGTTGATGAGCATGAACCTTGCAAGGTCGAACATTCCATCCATGGGTGTTTCGACCAATGCCTCGATATCTTCTTCAAAATGTTCATACTCCCAACCATCATCTCCATTAACATATACATTTTCAGTTATATCAAGAAGTGCATCGATAACGAATTCAAATCGACCACCTTTGTTGATAAACGGCTCATATGCTCTTCGCCCAACGTGGAAACGATTGACCCCTTTCTTGGCATTTTCTGTAGTTGGAACCACACTGGGCGAATAGTTCAGCATGCGCCCAAGAACTTGAAAGCAATATCCAAAGCCCTCAAATAACTTGTCCCTACTCCTTTGATCCAAGTCGGAGCAGGCATCTGCCGGTACATACCTCAAAATATCTTCTCTCACGTCATCTCCTTCAAGATCTGCTGTAATTGATAACATTTTCCGCATTCTAGGAGATAGCCATCCATCTGACAGCTTTTCTTTTGTATCCTTGTCCATAAGTGCCGATATTGTCTCATATGGAGGCATAACATTTATCTCAAGGGGAACTCGTTTCTGATGCCGATTAGTTAATGAACGATCATTCCAACTTCTCAGCTTCAATACTGCTACATCAAGGGCTGTCTTTCCCACCTTGTTTTTTGTTTCCAACTTTGCACCCTCAGCCAAGAGGCGTTTTACCTCTATTGCATTAAACTGTTCTGCAGCAAGATGTAATGCTCGATTCCCATCTTCATCTAGTACAACATTATTAACATTCTTTGTCTTTATTCGACGAGCTTCCCTTGTGTTGGCGGTGGTTTGTAGCGGTTGAGATGAAGGTACGTATACTTTAATTTGCTCCAGTGCATCTCCCTTCTTCACCCAAGACTTGACCATACCACTTGAATGTATAATACATTTCACTTGTTAGGAACAACTTGTTGTAACCGTTCGTTGTCTTTTGTGCTTGAGTAAATCCCATCCTCCCAAAGTATCTTAATAGTTTAACCTTTAATGAATGGTTCTCTTTAGTTTGTAATTGTAACTTTTTCTCGGTTAATTCCTCCCAATTTACTGCCTGGAGGTTCTTTGCGTTTGTGTTCCATTTTGTACCATAGATAAACATGGTATCAATAGGCATCATAACTGCCAAAGTCCATCTACTCCCAAGAAACTTAAGGGCCTTACGTATCAGTAACAATCCCATATCTCTACCTCTCAACACTGGATGAACTTCAATAGTATCTATATGAAACAAGCCTCCACCATAGTTGAACACGAGATGCCTTTCCACCATGCTCACAAAAGTATGTAGCAAGTTCATATGTCTCGGCACTAATATCATCTGCAACTTCATAGAATGACAAGGATCGTCGTTTAATTAAACTACCTGTTAAATAACCTATATCCTTCCCTTTGGTAATATTATTATGGTTAAGTTTGATGTGTACTAGTTGTGCACATTGCAATTATGTGGATGCGGTGCAAGTTTGCATGAAAACTGATAGCTACCATGTTTATATTCTTTTATCTGAGTAGAGGCTTTTTCATCCGGTTCTATATCCTGCCAAAAGCTCATAATATGAATATCTTGACTTTGACTATCCGATGAAAATCTAGACACTATTGAATGTTTATTGCAAATGCTGAATGGCGGCCACTACTGTACAGTCAATATTAAGTTGTATCATCAAGCAACAAATCTACATAGAATACAACGGCAACAATTAATAACAAGGCAGCTAGCTGCAGCATCAATCGAAAATAAGCGCACGGTATCCTTCCTTTTGTGCTCAGTGCGTGCTCATCAATTGCGGCCCCTTCACCCTCTCATATTGGACGTTGGTATTGCAATATAAACAGATCGTATACACTAAGCTGAGGTGGACCACTTATTCTCTTTCAATAATAATACATGAACATAGGGGTGTTTAGTTAGCCTTAAAGTCGAGGACTATTATTTTACTCATTTATTATCGGTGCACCTTTGTAAATAATTATATCTATACAGCTATATACTACAAATATGTCATCATCATCTGCAGGACGGCACGAGCTCGATGCAATTAAGCAACGTATATCCGCTGCCAATGCACAGGTATCATCCACGGCTAAATCATTACACTCTGCCAAGGCAGCAGAAAAGGCGGCCAAGAAAATGTTAAAGATGACACAACAATCTAAAGTAGATATTGAATCACAATTGGAACGTGCTAAAAGAGAATTAGATGCAGCCAAGAAGCGTTTATTAGATACAGAGAAACGTTTAGAGGTTATTAAGATTGATATAGTTGAAGAACCCGAGGGGGTTGAGGATAAGAGCAGGAAGAGACGTAAAGTATCATCTAGTCAGGTTCGCATTCCTTCCTTCTTTGTTGCTGATCAAATTGTTCTTGATGGGTGTGGTATGCTCGAGGTAAACGGCGTCTATAAACGAGTAAGAGGATTGGAAGAAGAAGGATCTCCGGTATATAGTAAACGGGTGCTATGGAAAGGAGAGGAAGTGGATTTTGTTATTTGTAAAGAATCGAGACAATGGCATATTGGTAGTTGGAAGGGATTAATTACTTCTCCCGAGGGCTTCTTTTCCAGGTGGTTTTATGCATCTGTTCTCAATACAGATCGTAAAGATCCTCCTAAGAAGGGTTGGGAAGCAAGTGGGGCTGGAGTTGACCCTCCTCCATCCATTAATATCGACAATTCATATTATGGAGTTAATAATATATCAACAACAGTCGCTGGTCCACCACCCGTTAAGAGAATTGTGGTCGAAGGGAGTGGTAATACTGAGTTAAATGGCATCTATAGACGGTTTCCAGTACCCGGTTATGATGTTGTGTTTACCAAACAGGGCCAGTGGAAGGGAAAGGCCGTTATGTTTGCAATCTTTCGTAAAGAATACATTTGGTATGTGGCGAGAACCAAAACTTCTCCCTTAGCCGTTGGCAGTTTCTTAGATACGAAGACGACTATGTTTAAATCTCATATGGATTCATCAAATGTCATCCCACCAAGTGACTGGGGTGTAGTTGGGAGGACACGAGGGGGAGTTGATCCAACACCAAAGTGCAGTTACCATCCCTAGAGAAGTAATAGAAGAGAAGTTTTGTGTTTAGTGTTAGATGGAATTTATCTTTAAAGTATTGATGACCAGATAAGTATAGCAATCTAGTTTTTGTCCTAACTTATACTGTAATCAAATCAGCCGAGTTATCTTCAGCTGATTCTATACTGTAAAACAAGAGCTAAACAGTCCCAACTGAACAAACATACAGTTCCACATTCATCTCTTAGACCTGAACATTACCAATATAACCACCCGTAGTACTCCTTGCAGGTGATACTGGAGGTTGTACCACTCCATCCTCCTTGTTGTCACTACCAATATCTCCATTAACATCCTCTGTACTAACTTCATTCCCGGTCTCAACTTCAACCTTCTTGTTGTCCCCTCGTTGACTAAAGTAAACAAGAGCAATAACAGCAGCTAGGAAAGCAATGGTACCAATAATAGCACCAATGTTAACCTTTCCCTCTGTGTTGTCGTCGTCTATACTGGCTGTTGTACTGTCTACCCCTTTATTATCTCCTTCCTCGGATTCGCCACCTGTCGAACTACTAGATTCATCATCTTTCGTATCACTATCACCCAAAATTGACGGATCGAGTCTTGTATTTGCCACTTCATCCATAATCTCATCAATGGAAGCAAAGTCTGCTTCGTCTTCTTCTACTACTTCGTTTACATCAGATTCTAAACTGTCTCCTCCTTCTTCATTGTCCATATCACTCTAGGTGGAGCAGCAACAGGCGGAACAGTCCGAGTTTCAGTATTCACCAATAATACATTACTACCAATAGCCCGTAGTGTCATTGAACAAATATCCGATAAGTATTGATTATATTCATCACTCATTTTAGTTGGTTCATCAAGATTGATATTGGATACATCTAAATATGACACATCTTCGTCTACTGGACAGCATGTACTCATACTACTACTATTTTCATCAATATCACCAACTAATATTAAGACAATTAGTTCAATTAGTAGTACTGCCGTCGTTGCTGCCATATTGAAAAGTTATGAGGGTCTGATATAGGGTGCACCGAGTATCATGTTGAAACCTCTAGCCTATTGTGCGAAAGGGTACCGCGCCATTTTTATGAGAGTTGTCGGACCGAGTGCAGCTGTTGTGTTGTTATTGTGTTGATATCATATTAGCGCAACGACTATTCAATTTGCAACTCAACAAACAGGTTAATATGATATCTAGACTTATCATCGTCATACTGGGTTTGCTGCTCACATATTGCAACCAATTAGCAGTTGCAACTCCTACTTATTTACGTCGTCATCAAAATAACAACGTTGGTAGTAAAACAAAAACAGTTGCAACAAGTTATAGAACAATTGATCTACATCGTTATCTAACTGATACCGAATATATCCCATGGATACATGATTCTGCAATTCCATCATCTAAATGTCTTCAATCATTAATAACATCCGCGGATTCTAACGGGCATATTAAATCAGATGATTATTTAATATTGACAAATGAATTATCCAACGGATATTACACTTCCAACGATATAGATACATACGATACATTACCAAATATTAATAAGGTAGTATATATGATGTTGGTATGTCAATGTGTACCTGGTATTGATGAAAATAGTAGTAGTATGAGTACATGCTGTCCAGTAGACGAAGATGTGTCATATTTAGATGTATCCAATATCAATCTTGATGAACCAACTAAAATGAGTGATGAATATAATCA